>OBHU01000184.1_pt1 | contig 58199 bp, 47 predicted proteins | sample 1519071 | NCBI WGS metagenome assembly OBHU01 (sample SAMEA2452135, study PRJEB22498) | human gut metagenome
ACTATTTAGATAGAGAAAAAGGAAAAGTAGTTACATTTAAATCTGTAATTTTAGCAGGGGTTTATGATATAAAAAATTTAAAATTAAAATTAAGACCAGATGAGGAAAAAAAGTATAATTCGCCATGGAACATAGCAGTTCCTTTTAATATTGATATGAGCTTATCAAAAATAGGAATAAAAAATATGCTAGAAGAGTATAAAAAAGACAAAGGCTTAGAATTAGATTTAGAAAAGACAGTAGATTTTATTTATTTTTATACAAGTGGTTATCCTTTTTTAGTAAGTAGGATATGTCAAATAATAGATGAAGATTTAGGAGCTTTTTGGAATGAAGAAAATATGATAAAGGCTATAAAATTATTATTAAATGAGCAAAACACATTATTTGATGACTTAATAAAGAATATAGAAAATAATAAGCATTTAAAAGATTATGCATTAGATATTATAATGAATGGAGCTAGAAATACTTTTAATATATTTAATCCTACCATAAATTTAGGAGTAATGTTTGGATATTTTAAAAATGAAGATAATATGGTAGCTATTTCAAATAGAATATTTTCTCAAGTTTTATATAACTATTTTTCATCATTACTAGAAAATAATGATACAATGAAAAAATATAATTTTAAATCTGATTTTATTTGTGGTAATGGTCTTAATGTTGAAAAGATTTTAATTAGATTTCAGCAGTTTATGAAGGAAGAATATTCTTCAAAAAATGAAAGCTTTTTAGAAACTCATGGTAGAATGTTATTTTTATCTTTTCTAACACCAATAATAAATGGAATAGGATTTGCTTTTAAAGAGGTACAAGTATCTGAGGAAAAAAGATTAGATGTAGTAATAACTTATAATAACAATAAATATATAATAGAGCTAAAAGTATGGCATGGAGAAGAATACCATGAAAAAGGTTTAAAGCAATTAGTAGATTATCTTAACATTAATAATCAAAATAAAGGATACTTACTAATATTTAATTTTAATAAAAATAAAGAGTATAAAAAAGAAGAAGTAATTGTTGAAGGAAAAGAAATATTTGAAGTATTTGTTTAGAAATTTAAGCATTTAGAAAATTATAAGTAGAAAGCATAATATAAGCTGTATTCGAAAGAGTATGGCTTTTGGTTTTGAAAAAATATTTTCAGAAAATTATAATAAATCTATTTTACATAAATAAGAGAATACTATATAATTATAATGTTGATTGATAATATAATAAAATTAGGAGTATTTAAGTATATGAAAAGATTTAATACAACTGGTCTTTGTAATCCAAAGAAGCATTATATGGTTGATATAAGTGATAAGTTAGAAAAAATAAAGGTATTAATAGAGAATGAAGAATACTTTGTAATAAATAGACCAAGACAATATGGAAAAACTACAACATTAACAGCTTTAGAAAAGAGTTTAAATGAGAAATATTTAGTTATAGATATAAGCTTTGAAGGAATTGGAGATATTGTTTTTAGTAAGGAAGAAAAATTTGTAACAGAATTTATAAATTTAATTGATGATATGCTTGATTGTGTAGATGAAAATTTAAGGGAGATATTTAGAAAACTAAGTTTAGAGGTTTCTACATTGTCTAATTTATCTAGGTTAATATCTAAATTCATAAAAAACTTAGATAAAGAAGTAATTCTTATAATAGATGAGGTAGATAAAAGTTCTAATAATCAAATATTTTTAAATTTTTTAGGAATGCTTAGAAATAAATATTTAGATAGGGAAAAAGGTAGAGCAGTTACATTTAAATCTGTAATTTTAGCTGGAGTTTATGATATAAAGAATTTAAAATTAAAGCTAAGACCAGATGAGGAAAGAAAATATAATTCACCATGGAATATAGCAGTACCTTTTAATGTTGATATGAGTCTTCATAAAGAGGGAATAGAGAATATGCTAAATGAATATGCTTTAGATAAAAATTTAGCTTTTGATACATCAAAAGCAGCAGAGTTTATTTATTTTTATACAAATGGATATCCTTTTTTAGTAAGTAGATTATGTCAAATAATAGATGAAGATTTAAAAGCTTCTTGGAATGAAGAAACAATGGTAAGAGCCGTAAAATTGCTTTTATTAGAGAATAATACTTTATTTGATGACTTAGTAAAAAATATGGAAAATAATAAGGAACTTCAAAATCTTATTGAAAGTATAGTAATTAACGGCAAAATTATAAGCTTTAATTTAGGTAATCCTCTAATAAATTTAGGCACAATGTTTGGAATTTTATCTGAGAGAGATAATAAGGTATCAATAAGTAATAGGATATATGAGCAATATATTTATGATTATCTATCATCTAAAATAGAAGTATCAAATAATGTTTTAGAAAAGTATAATTTTAAAAGTGATTTTATTGAAGGAAATGGATTAAATATAGAAAAGATATTATTAAGATTTCAACAATTTATGAAAGAGCAATATAGCAAAAAAGATACAATATTTTTAGAAAGAGAAGGTAGGTTACTTTTTCTAGCATTTATAAAACCAATAATAAATGGAGTAGGCTTTGATTTTAAAGAAGTTCAAATTTCAGAGGAAAAAAGATTAGATGTAGTAATAACTTATAATAACAATAAATATATAATAGAGCTAAAAGTATGGCATGGAGAAGAATACCATGAAAAAGGTCTAAAGCAACTAGCTAATTATCTTGATATTAATAATCAAGATAGAGGATATTTATTAGTGTTTAATTTCAATAAAAATAAAGAATATAAAAAAGAAGAATTAATTGTTGAAGAAAAAGAAATTTTTGAAGTATTTGTTTAGAATCCTAATGGCAAAGAAAATTATAAGTAGAAAGCAAGAAATAAGCTATATTCGAAAGAGTATAGCTTTTTGTTTTGAAAAGAATTATTTTGAGAAAATTATAAATGAATTCAATAAATGACTTGGAAAAGTATTTTTAAATTAATAGAATTTATTATTCCACAAAACTTATTTGGAATAAGTGATATAGGAAAAGTTTTTCTTGGAATTATATATACAATATTAGCATGTGGTATATTATATTTTGTATCTGAAATAATCAATAAAAAGTTACCATTTATATTAGGTAAAGCTAATTATATAAAACATTAAGTACATATAAGGTGATTTTTATGATATAATAAAAAATGTTATGACATAATTCAGAAATATTATAAAATCAAGGAGGCGTTGGAAGAAAGTATCTTCTAATATATAAGTATATGAAAATTGATAGAACTAAAAATGCTACAAGAAATATAGTGTTTGGTATTATTTTAAAAGTATATCAAATTGCTATTCCATTTTTAATGAGAACTGCAATGATTTATTTTATGGGAATGCAGTATCTTGGATTAAATAGTTTATTTACATCAATTCTTCAAGTTCTTAATTTAGCTGAACTTGGAGTAGGTAGTGCAATGGTATTTAGTATGTACAAGCCTATTGTAGATGATGATAAAGTTACTATTTGTGCTTTAATGAAATTGTATAAGATATATTATCGTTTTATAGGTTTAGCAATAGCTATTATAGGTTTAGTATTACTTCCATTTATACCTAAGTTAATTCATAGTGATTTACCAAGTGGAATGAATATATATATTTTATATTTATTAAATTTAGCAGCTACAGTATTATCTTATTGGTTGTTTGCTTATAAAAATAGTTTATTGCAAGCTCATCAACGTAGTGATATTACAAGTAAAGTAACTTTATGTACAAATACTATTCAATATGCACTTCAATTAATAGTAATAATATTTATTAAAAATTATTATTTATTTTTAATTATTGCTTTATTTACACAAGCTTTAACTAATATTGTTACTGCTATAGTAGTTACAAAACTATATCCAGGATATAATCCACAGGGAGATTTAGATAAGAGTTTAATAAAAGATATTAATCAGCGTATTAGAGATTTATTTACATCTAAATTAGGTGGAGTTATAGTTAATTCTGTTGATACTATTGTAATATCTGCATTTTTAGGATTAACAGTACTTGCAATATATCAAAATTATTATTTTATATTAACTTCAGTTATAGGATTTGTTACTATTGTTTTTAAAGCATGTACTGCAGGAATAGGTAATAGTATTATAGTTGAAACAAAAGAAAAGAATTTTAGGGACTTAAATAAATTTACTTTTATAATTTCATGGATATCAGGTTTTTGTGCAACTTGTTTTTTATGTTTATTTCAGCCTTTTATGGATGTGTGGGTTAAAAAAGAAAGTTTAAAGCTTGGTTTTAGTGCAGTTATTTGTTTTTGTATATATTATTTTGTATATGAAATAAATCAATTATTATGTACTTATAAAGATTCTGCAGGAATATGGCATGAAGATAGATTTAGACCTCTTGTAACTGCCATTGGAAATTTAATAATGAACTTAATTATGGTTCAATTTTTAGGAGTATATGGAGTAATATTATCTACAGTATTATCTACATTATTTATAGGAATGCCTTGGTTATTACACAATTTGTTTACTGTATTATTTGAAAAGAAACAATTAAAAAGATATTTAAATAAATTATCTTTTTATGTAGTAATAGTTTTTGTTGGATGTGTGATAACATATATTATATGTATGTACTTACCATTTAAATCAAAATGGACTATTTTAATTGTAAGAGCAATTATATGTTGTATTATACCTAATGTTTTATATTTCATTGTTTATCGTAAAAGAGAAGAGTTTAAAGAAAGTATGCAGCTTTTTGATAAAATGACAAAGGGAAAAATTCCTTTATTAAAAAGGTTTTATTAATTATTCAAAGACTTTAGGGTAAAATTATATGTCTTAATTAATATATTATATAAAACAAAAGGGGTTGTCTTATTAGCTATTTTTAACAGCTAATGGGACAATCCTATTTTTAAAAACCAAATATATTAAGAGCAAGCTTTTTACCAAATAATTTTTTTATTATAAAAATAAATAATAAGGAAACTAATATTGTTACTATTGTTGTAATTATTATATTTAATATATTATTAGAACAAGAAAAGAAATTAATAAATTTTCTCATTATAAACATATGAATTAAATAAATGCCAAAACTATTATCTCCCCAAAACTTTAAAATTTTATTGCTTAATGCTTCTTTATAAAATAATAATACTTTTATAAAATAATATGAATATAAGAATGAAGTAATTTTTATTTGACTTTTACCAATGCTACTATTAAAGAATTTTGACCAAATGAATCCTTCTATTATTGAAAAAATAAGCATAATTATTGTTAGAGTTAAATTTTTTTTAATATTTATAGTTTTTTTAATATTTCTTTCTATAATACCCATATAATAAAATAGCATCCATGTTGTAAATGGAAGAGCATTATAAGGAAATGGTAATGGATTATTTATCCAAGTAAATACATATTGAATTAGTATAGTTAAAAAACTTAAAGAATATATGTATATAGGATTTATTTTATGTATTAACTTAATAAGAAAGGGAGTAATTATTATTAGTTGTAGATATACAATTATATAATAATATATTGAATTATTAGCTTGACCTGTTAAAAGAAAGAATAATTTTTTTGTTAAAGAAGCATGTCTTAAATTATCATTTAAGATAAAATCTATAATAGAAAAAACTAAATAAGGTATTCCTACTCTTAAAAATCTCTTTTTATAAAAAGATTTAATATAATTTTTATTATTAAATTTTTCTGGAGTTATCAGGTACCCAGAGATAAAGAAAAATATTGGAACTGAGCAATTTATAAATTGCCTTAAAAATATATTAACTTTATTAGTGGCAATACTAGAGGTAGCATGTATTAAAACTATTCCTAATATGGCTATACCTCTTATTACTTGTATATAATTAAGTTTTTTATTTTCATTTAAAGTTATTGTATTTAAATTTATATTTTCATTCATTTTATATATTCTCCTTAAATTAATAATATTTTCTTTTATGAGGGAAGCATTCTTGAAACAAAGGAACCAATACTTTCTGATGCTATTTTCCATTCAGTATTAATTTTAATTGCTTTAACTTGACCAGAAAGTGATAATATTTTAAATAGTTTTACCTTTATTAACACATTACATGTAGTTTTATTTGAAATTGTATTTTCATCTCCAATATTCATAACAACTATATCTAATATTTTAGTTAAATCATCTAAGTTTATAGGAGTAGGGTCTGTAGAAATATTTCCTTCTTCATCTTCATGTTCTGGAATAACTATGTTAAAGGAGGATATAAGTCTTTCATTAGCAAGACCTGTATTTTCAAGTTCTGTCATATCTTCTATAAAATCTTCTTTAGAGTAGTTTATGTTTTCATCTAAATAAAAGTAATCAAAAATTTCACCATAATCCTTTTTTGTAAAGGCATCATACATTTTCGAAATAGTTGTTTCAGGGGTATTTTCTACTTTATCTACAGTTTGTTTTTTATTTCTGTTAGTATAACTTATAAAAAATATTAAAGAAAGTATAATTATTGTTGTTATTAAAATTATTATTGATGGCAAAAGTTCTTTATTTACATTAAATTTTGTTTTCATTTCTCCTTATTTATCCTTTAAATTAATATTATTTATTATATTATAATAAAAGCTTATATAATTATCAATGTAAAGCTTAAAGGACTGTTGCACAAGAAATTTTATAGCAATATACATTGTAATATGTACTTATAAAGCACTTTATATTGTATTAATATTTCTTGATACAACAGTCCATTTTTATTCATATTTTTTTAAGTGTTTTGTGTAATGGATAAAGTATACTGTAATAAATATTATTCCAAAAAGGATAAAGAATAAAGAATTTACACATAAATTTTTTAAATAGTGTTTTATTATAGCTATTATAAAGTTTTTTAAGTAAGGTATTCCTATTATTAAAGAATCATAAAACTTAGAAATATATCCACTAAGAGAAACTAAAAATACTATAAGTCCAGAAGCTATAGCAGAATAGCCAACCCATGCAAATGTTCTATAAATTCTTCTCTTTCCCCAAATAAGAGCAATTAAAGCTATTAAAATAATATCTACTGAAAATAAGGCTATAGAAAAAGTTTTACCATTTAAAATAGTAAGCACATTTTTAATTTTATTTCCTGCAGAGGAATTTATAAATTTATTTAAATCTACTATTTGAAGTTCAGAGGTTAAAATAGTATTTACAGAAGCTCTAATACTTTTTATATCATTTTTTAAATCTTCAGTCATTATAATAGAATTTTCTGATATAAAATTATCCATTTTTTCATCAAATTTTTCTAAATAAGGCTCAGTATTTAAAGAGCTTTCTTTTGAGTCCATTCCTAAAATAAAACGTACCATTGTTATCATAGTAGAATTTAATTCGTCTTCAATTTCTTTTGTGGTTATAATATCTTTCATAGTGTTTTGAGGTATATTATTAGATAACATTAAATAATTAATATTATCATTTATACTTTCATAAATACTTTCAACACCTTTATTATTTTCAAGAGCTTCAGTATATAATCCTATGTCCAAAATTGTATTTTTAAAAAATACTAAAAATATATTTGCTAAAAATACAAAGGTAAGGAGTAAAGATATTATAAATGAAGCTACATTTTTTAGTCTTTTCATATTTTCTTCTCCTATTTTACATAATCACATACAACAATATATCTTTCAGGTGCACTTCCTATAAAGTTAAAAGGATAACAAGTATATAAAGTAAGTTGTTCCTTATCAGTTGGTTCACATACTGTTGTATCCTCAGGATTTGTTATTCTTATATTTGAAACTTTATAAGTAAAATCTCCATAATAGGTAGAAACAATTACTTCGTCTCCTTCTTTAATATTTTCTAAAGCACTAAAGGCAGTATCTCTATGAGCAGATAAAACAACATTTCCACCTTCTCCTGGAATTGTACTTCCTGCAAAGTGTCCTACTCCTTGAGAAAGTTGAGCTTTTCCATCCCCATGAAAAATAGGCTTTTCAAGATTAAGTGAAGGAATTTTAAGTGTTGCAAAGTTTTCTCCAAGTTCAGGTCTTACAATTTCTTGATTATTTATATTAAATTCTGTTTTTGCTAACTGAATAGGAGTAGAAGCAAATAAAAATGAACTTAAATCAAGGCCAGTAGTTATATACTTCCAACCAGCAGTTAGTATTATTAAAACTCCACATACAGCCAAAGAAATAGGGATTATAAACATAATCCCTACCTTTTTTGCAATACTAGAGTTTTTGTGTTTATGAGTAAAATCTTTTTTATTTTCTTTATTCATATTAAAAACCTCTATAGTATTTATATATAGTTTAAGCTAAATTTTTCTTTTTACCTATAGCAAAAATAGCACCTGCTACTAATACTAGCCCAGCACCTAAAACCATGTAGTTTCCATAACTTGTAGCTGTTTTTTGCATAGTTCCACCTGATGGAGTAAAATTTTTATCAGGATTTTTATGATAGTCAATAACTACACTTAGTAATTTCTCTAACTTATCAAAGTTAAGAGCATTTACTAAAGCTGCTAATTCAGAAGTTGTTATTTCTTGAATAACATTTCCCTTTGCATCTACAACAGTTACATTTCCTGCATTAACTTTTACAGTTAATCCCACTATGCTAGCAGCAGCTTCTGCATGATTTTTTAAAGAAGTTTTTTCATCTAAAGTTAATTCAGAAAAAGCTCTTCCATTAAGTATAGCCTTAACTTCTTTAATTTCCTTTATAACTGAATCACCTTGAGATTCTGTAATTTCATGAGCTTGTAAATAGCTTGAAACATTTGCAGAATAAGAACCAAAACCAGCATCTTTTACAGCTTGTGTTATATCATTTGCTGTAGCAGCTGAAGCAATAGAACACATTAACATTGTAAGTGTAATAAAGCTAACAATAATCTTTTTTAAATTTTTCATAATATTCACCTCCCTATACATAAAGACATTATACCAAAAATGAAATAAAAAGTAAATTTGTATTTATAAATTTATATGGCATTGTAAATAAAAGTTAATTAGTAAATAAAATACTAATTTGTAATTATATTTTTAAAAATATATTAAGAAAATATGTTATAATATTTTGTAGGCAGGTGAGGTTATGAAAAAATTAAAAAAGGGAACTAAAATATTTCTTATAATAATATGCTTAATTTTAATTTGTTCTGCAACAGTAGTAACTGTTGGATATAAGTATATGAATAGAGTAAAAGTAGTTCCATTAAATTTAGGTACAGCTACAACAGAAAAAGAAATAAAAGAAGAACTTAATGTATCAGAGGAAACAGAAAAGAAAAGTAAAGAACACAATCTTGAAAATATATTAATATTAGGTATAGATAATAAAGAAAATGCATCAGATGCTATAATGGTATTATCTATTGATAAGGGTACAAATTCTTTAAAACTTACATCTATTATGAGAGATTTATATGTAGACCTTCCAGGAGATGCTGATAAAATAAATTATGCATATAATATTGGAGGAGTGGAATATACAATTTCTACATTAAATAAACTTTTTAATTTAGACATACAAAAATATATTAAAATTGATTTTAATGGTTTTGTAAATATAATAGATTATCTTGGAGGATTAGAGCTTAATATAACTGAAGCAGAACGTTCTATTATAAATGAAAAGTTAGCTATTGATGGAGTTTATGATGAAGATAAATTAACTAAAAGTGGGGATATTCTTTTAAATGGTCATCAAGCATTAGCATATTCAAGAGTTAGAATTATAGATAGTGATTTTGTAAGAACCCAAAGAATGAGAAATGTTTTAATGGGTGTATTTGAAAAAATAAAAGAAGAACCTGTTACAAAGTATCCTAAAATAATATCAGACGTGTCCTCTAATGTTACAACTAATATAGAAACTATGGACATGCTAAGTATGGGGAAATTTACAGTTTCTGTAGATTCAAGTAATATAAAACAATTTAGAATACCAATAGATGGTACAACAGTAGATAGTAATACTAATGGAGTATATAATTTAAAATGGAATGTTGAAGAAAATATTAATGCATTTCATAATTTTATATATGATTAAAATTAATAATTAAAGTTAAGGTTTTACAAATAAATTTAATATTTGTTAATGTAACAGTGCTTTTAAGAGTTAAAAAATATAGTGACATTTAGGGAAAGGTTTGTTATTATGGAATTATAATGAATATATTTTATTAATTAAAAAATTACAAAAGAGTAAATGGGGGGGGTTTTATGCAATTAAAAAAAGAAGAGGAATGTGAGTTTAAGGCTAATGGGGGAAAGGTTTACTTATTTTTTAAAAGATTTTTTGATATTACGTTGTCTTTATTAGGGCTTATTTGTCTTAGTCCAGCTCTTATTATAGTAGCAATAGCTATAAAGTTAGAATCTGAAGGGCCAGTTTTGTTCTCACAAGATAGGGTTGGAAAAGATGGGAAAACATTTAAAATGTATAAAATGCGTTCAATGGTTTCAAATGCAGAAGAACTTAAGGAAAAATTATTAAAACAAAATGAAATGTCAGGACCTATGTTTAAAATGAAGGATGACCCTAGAATAACAAAGGTAGGAAAGTTTATAAGAAAAACTTCAATAGATGAAATTCCTCAATTAATTAACATAATAAAGGGGGATATGAGTTTAGTTGGACCTAGGCCAAGCCTTCCTAAGGAAGTAGCAGAATTTGAGCCTTGGATGTATGAAAGACTTGCTGTAAAGCCAGGTTTAACATGTTATTGGCAAGTTATGGGAAGAAATAATATAGATTTTGAAGATTGGATGAAACTTGATATAAAATATGTAAGAGAAAGAAATTTATTTTTGGATATGAAGCTTGTTATTAAAACTTTTTTTGTGCTATTTGGAGATAAAAATGCACATTAATGTATTTAAAATTATTACTTCTTAATGTAAAATTTATATTAAAGATAGATTTTACATTAAATGAGGTGGAAATATGAAAAACAAAATAAGAAAAGCAGTTATACCAGCAGGTGGATTAGGAACAAGATTTTTACCAGCAACTAAAGCTCAACCTAAAGAAATGCTTCCAATAGTTGATAAACCTACTATACAATATATTATTGAAGAGGCTGTAGCATCTGGAATAGAAGAAATTCTTATAGTTACAGGAAGAAATAAAAAATGTATAGAAGACCATTTTGATAAATCTATAGAACTTGAAATGGAACTTGAAAAGGCTCATAAAGAAGAAATGCTTAAAATGGTAAGGGAAATTTCTAATATGGCAGAAATTTATTTTATAAGACAAAAAGAGCCAAGAGGTTTAGGAGATGCTGTAAGATGTGCAGAATGTTTTGCACAAAATGAACCTTTTGCCTTACTTTTAAGTGATGTTATTATGTATAATAAAAAAACTCCAGTAATGAAACAACTTATGGATTGTTATGATGAATATAGAACTACAATTTTAGGAGTTCAAGAAGTTTCTAAAGAAGAAACAATAAATTATGGAATGATAAGTGGAATTAATGTAGATAATAAAGTAATTAAAGTTAAGGGAATGATAGAAAAACCTATAGCAGAAGCTTCACCATCTAATATAGCTATGATGGGAAGGTATATTATTACTCCAGAAATATTTAAAATATTAAATAATGAAAAATTAGGTAATGAAAATGAAATACATCTTACAGAAGCTTTACGTAAATTAGTTTCTAAAGAAGCTATGTATGCATATAAATTTGAAGGAAAAAGATATGGAGTAGGTGGAAAGTTAGGATATTTAAAGGCAACAGTAGAATTTGCCTTAAGAAATAAAAAACTTAGAGATGAATTTATAAGTTACTTAGAAAACTTAGAATTTTAAAAAAATAAATTAAAATTAAATGAAGTTTATATTGTTAAAGAAATTTAAAGGCTGAAAAGTAGTATAATAAATACAAACTATCAGCTTTTATTTATTGTATTTAATAAATTAATATATTTTAACAAGGGGAATAATAAATGAAGAAATTTATAAAAATAATTCTAGTAGTTATAGTTGTTTTTTGTGCAATAGGTATATTTTCTAATTCAAGTGAAAATTATAAAGAGTCTAATTCAAAAAGTTATAGTATTGTATATAAGCTTAATATAAAAAATCCAAAAACTGAATATAAGTTAAATAAAGTTATAAGAAAATGTGCCCATATTACAGAATATATGGTTTTTACACTAATAGTTTTATTTACACTTAAAAGTTTTAAGGTAGAAAGAGGATATAGAATTTTAATAGCTCTTCTTGTATGTATATTATTAGGATTAACAGATGAATATTATCAATCTTTTATTCCAGGAAGAGGTTCAAAAGTTTCAGATGTATTTATAGACTTTTTTGGAGGAATTTTAGCATGTATTTTTTATACTATAGGGGAACATATTAAAAAATTTGTATAAAAAACAAATACGAAAATTAAATTCCATATATTTACAATTAAATTTAAAATGCTATACTATTTATATAAAAGAAATGTGTGGTGAAATATATGGATAAAAATGAAAAATATTTTTTAAATCTTTTATCAAATTATATTCATGGACAACCTCCAGAGTATAATAATGAAGTAGATTGGAATATTGTATTTAATATAGCAGAGAAAAATTCTTTAAATGGAATTATTTATACAATGTTTCAACAACAAGACAAAATATTAAATATTTCAAAGTCTTTAATGGCAAAGGAGCAGGTAAATTATTGGACAGAGCTTCAAAGGTCTGTTAATAGAGACTATGAAATGAAAAAAGTTATAAAAGAGTTGTCATTAAAAGAAATTCCTCATGTTCTTATGAAGGGATATATAATTAAAGATTTGTATAAAAATCCAGAACTAAGAAGTATGGGAGATATTGATTTTTTAGTTAAAGAAGAAGATTTAGATAAGGTTCATAAAGTTCTTATATCCCTTGGCTATGAGCATTTAAAAACTGTTAGGGCTGTTAGAAATTATGGAAAAATAGGTATTAATTTAGAGGTTCATACAAGTATTTTTTATGATGAAATATCAAATAAAGTAGATTATGAAAAATATTTTAATAATGCCTTTAATAATGTTATTTTAAAAGAAGGAAATTTTACTTATGAATTTAACATAGAATATCATCTTATATTTTTAATTGCTCATATGGCAAAGCATTTTTATAATGAGGGCTGTGGAGTAAGAATGTTTTTAGATATAGCTTTTTATTTAAAGCATTATAAAAATAAGCTTAACTTTAATTATTTTTGGAATGAAATTAAAAAGTTAGACCTTGAAAAGTTTACTAAAAACACTTTTTCTTTATGCTCTTGTTGGTTTAATGTAAAAATTAATGAAGAAGAATTGCCTTTAGAAGAGGAGTTTTTTGAAAATATAACTAGATATGTATTAAATAGTGGTACATTTGGAAAAACTATTGAAAACGATATGTTAAATCGTTATAGAAGAGAAAAAGAAAATCCTAAAAGGAAAAGCACTAATTTTTCCATGATTTTTCCAGATACAAAGGTTTTAGCTAATGAGTTTTATTATTTAGAAAATTATAGCTTTTTATATCCAATAGCTTGGATTAATAGACTTTTTAGACTTTGTACAAAAAGAAGGAAGGAAACTTTATATAAAATAAATAATAAATCAAAAATAAAACAGGAAGCAGAAGGGGTTTATTATATTTATAGAAAAATGGGATTATAAATTTTTTTATATTTTTATTGACAATAAAAGTAAATAAAGTTAAAATTAAGAAAAAGATAACTAAGGAGGGATTAATTTGAAAGTAAAAGAAGGGTTTATATTAAGGGAAATGTTAGATTCTTATATGGCAGTTCCAGTAGGGGAAAGAACTAAAGAAGTACATGGAGTTATAGGATTAAATGAAACAGGAGCTTTTTTATGGAAGCTATTAGAAAAAGATACTTCAGAGCAGGAACTTATAGCTTCAATAATAAAAGAATATAACCTTTCAGAGGAAATAGCAAAGGAGGATATAAAAGAGTACCTTTACTATTTAAGAGAAAAGGGGTGGCTTCATGACTAATGATTTAGATAATATAAAAACTTGGGATGATTATAGAGAGTTTATTCAAGAAAAAGCAAAAAAAAATATTTTGCCAGATACAGCAACCTTTGAGCTTACTCCTTTATGTAATTTTAATTGTAAAATGTGTTATGTTCATTTAAAACCTGAAGAAATGAAGCTTCAAGGGCGTCTTAGAACAAAAGAAGAGTGGATAAGCCTTGCTAAAGAACTTAAAGAAAAAGGAACATTATTTATATTATTAACAGGAGGAGAGGTTCTTACAAGAAAAGATTTTAGAGAAATATATGAAGAACTTTCTAAGATGGGATTTTTACTAACTATATATACAAATGGGTATTTAGTAACAGAGGATTTTGCAAAATGGTTAAGTAAAAAGCCTCCTATGAGAATAAGAATAACAATGTATGGAGCTTCTAATGAAACTTATGAAAGAGTAACTGGTATAAAAAATGGATATGATAAAGTTTTAAATTCTATAAGTTTATTAAAAAAATATAAATTACCATTAACTTTAGCAATGACTTGTATTAAAGATAATTTTAAAGATGAGCCTTTAGTAAGGGAATTTGCCAAAAAAGAAAATTTAAGAATTGATGTAACAGGTTTTGTTTCAAAGTCTGTTAGAGGAGCTTCAACAGATGCAGAGCATACAAGATTAACAAGTGAAGATGTTGCAGAAAATATGTATGGAGATAGAGAAGTAAAGAGAGTTTATAAGTTAATTGATATATATGAAAAACCAACAGATGTTTGTAGATGTCATAATCGTTCTTGCTGGATTTCTTGGAGTGGAAAAATGACTATGTGTGGATTTATGAATAAAATTTATACAAATCCATTTGAAACTTCCTTTATGGAAGCTTGGACAAAACTTCAAGAAAAAATGGACAAGATAAAAAAACCAGAGAAATGTAAAAACTGTAAGTATGCAGCTTTTTGTAGAACATGTCCAGGCTCTCTTGAAGCTGAAACAGGTTCACCAGAAGAAACCTGTGATTATATATGCAATAAAGCGAAAGCTTTATATAAAAAATATTCAATTCAGTATTTAGAAGAAGGAGGAAACAAATATGAAAAATTACTCAAAACCAATGGCTAAACTCTTTGACATTAAAGTAGAAGAAAGTATTGCAGTATGCAACAAGTGGGTTTATACTAATGGAGCTTTCCCATGTGATGATACTCCATTAAATGGTGGAAAGGAACCACCATGTTGGGAATTAGCAGAAAACCCTGGAAATAGCTAATATGAAAAAAAGTTATAACTTAAGTATATGTGATATTTTAATTCACTATACTTTAAATGGAATGGATTCTAGTATTAAGGAAAGACTTTTACCCTTTGTAAAAGAGGATAAAGCTTATGATATGGAAATAAATGTAGATAAGGTAAAGAAAATAGAATTTCCTAAAGAATCTGTTCCTATAAGTGTATCTAATTTTAATTATGTGCTAGGTAAAGAAAAAAATTATATCTGGGCAGATTATTGTAAAACTGCACTTATTTCAATTAGTACAGATTGGTGCAAAGCCACCATCTGTGCAACTAGGAATATGCATTTTCACATTGAAGAAAGTTATTTATTAAATTTACTTCAGGGAATTTTATCAAAAAACAATGGGTTTATTTTGCATGGTTCAGTTATTGAGTATAAAAATCAAGGAATTATTTTTACAGCTTCAAGTGGAGTAGGAAAATCTACTCAAGCACAGCTTTGGAAAGAGTATGAAAAGGCAGAAATTATAAATGGAGATAAGGCTTTTATAAGAGATTTTAAGGAAAACATAATGGTTTATGGTTCTCCTTGGAGTGGTTCTTCAAATATTATAAAAAATAAGAAAGTACCTTTAAAGGGAATTGTTATTTTAAAGCAAGGAAAGGAAAATAAAATAAGAAAATTAGAGGGTTTAGAAAAATTTTCACTTTTTAATACTCATGTTTATTATCCTTATTGGGATAAAAATCTTGTTAATTTAGTTATGGAAACTTTGAATGTAGTTTTAAAAAAGCTTCCTATATACTTATTAACATGTAAAATAGACAAAGAAGCTGTAGAGGTTGTAAAAAATACATTATTTTAATTGTGTATAAATTAGAATTTATTATATTTTATAAATATAATAATGCCTGCCTAAAAGGGTAGGCTTTTATTTTAAAAGATATTAAAGAAAGGGGATTTTTACATGAAAGTAAAAGAATTTAAAGGATTAGATTTAGTTCCAATTATTAAGGAAGCTATAAAAAATGATGGAGAGTTTAAGCTTTTAGTTAGTGGAAATAGTATGTCCCCTGTTCTTAAAGATAAAAGGGATTATGTTTATCTTAAAAGTATAGAAAAGCATACTTTAAAAAGGGGAGATATTGTTTTTATAAGAAGAGATACAGGTGAATATGTTCTTCATAGAGTTTATAAAATAATTGAAAATAAAGGTTTTATTATGAATGGGGATGCTCAAGGATGGACTGAGGTTGTAAGAAAAGACCAGGTAATTGCTTATGTAAAAAAGATAGAAAGAAAAGGAATTGAAATAAAATGTAGTAATATTATTTATAAATTTATAATTTTTATATGGATGAAACTAAGACCATATCGCTATAAAATGCATTATATAAAAAGAAAGCTTAAGTTTAATTAAAACTTTAAGGAGATAAAATTTTATGATTAACAAAATAAAAAAGTTATATAAAAATAGAAAAAACAATAGAAAATATTTTAAATTTCTTATAAATAAATGTACACCTTATAAAAAGGAAATTTTCTTTATAATATTTTTAAATATATTTATAACTCTTATAGGAGTATTTTCCTCTTCAGCTAATAAATATGTAGTAGATATGGCATCTTCTTTTTCAAGTAATATGTATTTAAGTATAAGCCTTGTAATAATATTAAGTGTTTTATCCTTAATTTTTTCAGCAGCATCTTCAATTTTTACTAGTTACTTAACAGAAAAGTTTTCCTTTGGATTTAGAACTAATATATATGAATGTGTTATGTCTTCAAGATGGGATTTAGTAAAAAAATATCATAGTGAAGACCTTTTAACTAGACTTACAAGTGATATTAATAATGTAAGTGATGGGATTTTTTCTATATCAGCTTTTATTATTTCTTTAATTGTACAATTTATATCAGCCTTTATTCTTCTTATGCATTATGATAGTTCCTTAGCTGTTTTTGCTATAATTTTAGGACCTTTTACAGGAATTATAAGTATATTATTTGGAAAAAAACTTAAAAACCTTCAAGAAAAAGTGCAAAAATCAGAATCAAAATATAGAAGTTTTCTTCAAGAAAATATATCAAGGATAAATGTAGTAAAAGCTTTTTCTTATGAAGAAGAAAGTAAGAAAAAGCTTACAAAACTTAGAGAAGAACGTCTTTTTTTAATTATGAAAAAAAATAAAATAGCTGTTATAGCAAACTTTTTTATGGGTTTTGCCTTTTCTTTTGGATATTTATTTGCCTTTATTTTAGGAGCAATAAAATTATCTCAAAATAGTATAACCTATGGCACAATGACAGCTTTTCTTTCTCTTGTATCTCAAGTTCAAAGACCTATTGTATCTCTTGCAAGTATTATTCCTAAAACAATTTCAATATTAGCATCTTCAAAAAGAATTATAGAAATTGATAATTTAGAAAAAGAAGAAGAAACTTTATCCTTAGCTTTAAAAGGAGCAGTAGGATTAAAAATAAAAGATTTAGATTTTTCCTATGGAGAAAAGAAAATATTAAATAATTTTAATTTTACTGTTAATCCAGGAGAAATGGTAGCTATTATGGGTCAGTCTGGAATTGGAAAAACAACATTAATACATCTTATTTTATCTTTTTTAAAACAAGATAATGGAACAATAGAATTTTTTGATGAATATAAAAATAAAGTAAAGGTTTCTAAAACTACAAGAAATATAATTTCATATATTCCTCAAGGAAATACATTATTTAGTGGAAGTATATTAGAAAATTTAAAAGTAGGAAAGGAAAATGCAACTTATGAAGAAATTGAAAAAGCTTTAAAAAATGCTTGTGCATTAAAGTTTGTTAATTCTTTAAGAGATGGAATAAATACAAAAATAGGAGAAGGTGGTTATGGCTTATCAGAAGGCCAAGCTCAGAGAATAGCTATTGCAAGAGCTTTAATTAAAAATGCACAGTTTATGATTTTAGATGAAGCAACCTCAGCTTTAGATATGGATACAGAATTAGAAGTTATAAAAAATATAATTAACCTTGAAAATAGACCTACTTGTTTTATTATTACTCATAGAAAATCTATTTTAAAATATTGTGATAGATTTGTAAATATAATTAATTGATATAAAGAGTAGTAAGATAATTGCAAAACAAAATTTAGTATGATAAAATTTATGGTAGATTTTGAATTTAATTATAAAGAATTATATAAAAACAATTTTTGAAAGTAGGAATATTAAATGTCAAGAATGAAATTTATGAATACAGAAATTGATAATTTAACTATGAAAGAAACTATAGATGAAATAGATAAGTTAATAAAAAAAGATAAAAATGCATATGTTGTAACTCCGAATGTAGACCATATTGTAAAGCTTGAAACAGATAAAGAATTACAAGAAGTTTATAAAGATGCAGATTTAATTTTAACTGATGGAAAACCTCTTATATGGATTTCTAAATTTTATAAAACACCAATAAAAGAAAAAATATCTGGTTCGGATTTATTTCCATTATTATGTGAAATGGCAGCAGAAAAGGGATACAATATGTTCTTTTTAGGGGCAGGAGAGGGAGTAGCAAATAAAGCAGCACAAAATTTAACTAATAAATTTCCAAAGCTTAATATAGTTGGAACATATTCACCACCTTTTGGCTTTGAAAAAGATAAAAAAGAAATAGAAAAAATAATAAATATGGTAAATAAGGCTAATACTCAGATATTAATTGTAGGGTTAGGATGTCCAAAACAAGAAAAATTTATACATAAATATAGAAAAGAACTTAATGTTCCAATTTCATTAGGATTAGGGGCAAGCCTAGATTTTGAAGCAGGAAATATAAAAAGGGCTCCAAAATGGATGTCTGATAATGGATTAGAGTGGCTTTATAGATTAAGTAAAGAACCTAAAAGAATGTTTAAGAGATATATAGTTGATGATGTTAAAATATTTAAGTTAATGTTTAAGTATAAATAAAAATATGAGAGTTAAATTTAGAATATAAAAAATAGGAATTATACAATATACATATAATGGAAATTTGGATTGATTTTTAAATTAATATATATTATCATAAAAACATGTGATTAGGAGAATTACTATTAAGATAGCTTATAAGGGAGTATTTAGATGAAGATAGGAATTATTACTTTGCATAGAGCAAGAAATTATGGATCAGTTTTACAAACATTAGCATTGCAAGAAAAAATAAAGGATAAAGGTGTGGATGTAGAAATTCTTGACTATTATCCAGACAGATATCATAATGTAGGTTTATTAAAAAGGTTAAAGGGGAAAAGTAAAAGATTTGAAAAGAATTTTGTAGCATTATTTGCATGCAGATGTATAATCTTTATATCATATATAAAGAAAATGGTTGTGTTTGATGACTTTTTAAAGAGAAATTTAAAACTTACAAGTAAATCATATAGAACATATGAAGAATTTGAAAAAGATGTTCCAAAGGCAGATATTTATTGTACAGGTAGTGATCAGGTTTGGAATAGTTACTGGAATGAAGGAATAGATTATTCTTTATTTTTGAAATTTGTGCCTAAAGATAAGTTTAAGTTTTCTTATGCAGCAAGTTTTGGAAAAAGTGAATTAGAAGATGATGAAAAAGAAGAAACTAAAGAACTTTTAGAAGCATATGATTATATTTCTGTAAGAGAAAATGCAGGTGTTAAAATTCTTGAAGATTTAGGTTTTAAAAATTGTCCTCAAGTATTAGACCCAACACTTTTATTAGTAGATAATGAGTGGAATAAGTATGTCGATGATAAGTATAAAAATAAGAAATATATATTAACTTATAATCTTCATCATGACAAAAAGATTGATGTATATGCTAAGGAGTTATCTAAAAAATATAATTTACCTGTTTATAACATAAGTTATAATTGGCATGATATTTATAGAAGTGGACATTTAGTATGGTGTCCTACAGTAGAAAACTATTTAGGCTTAATTAAATATGCTCAATATGTTGTAACAGATTCTTTCCATGCAACAGTTTTTTCTATTATATTTAGGAAACAATTTATATCTATATATCCAGAATTAGCTAGTAGTCGTATTTCAAGTTTATTAGAATTAGTTAATTTAGAAGAAAGAGGAATAAGTAGCTTTGATAATGTAAATTTAGCAGATAAAGGTATTTATTATGATAAAGTACATAATTTACTTTCAATTGAAAGAGGAAAATCAGATAAATATATAAATGATGTGCTTAATAGATATAAGGAAAGATAATTATTTTGATAAACAATAGCAAGGAGATTAATAATGAAAAATATTTTATATTTTAATCGTACTATGAAATTAGGGGGAACAGAGAAAGTTATATTACAATTATGTGATACAATGAAAGACTCTGTAGATAAAATTGTAGTTTGTACTTTAGGTGGTGCAAATGTTGAACGCTTAGAAAAAATGGGTATAAAACATTATGAAATACCAGATATAGAAAGAAAAGATCCAGTTACAATAATAAAAACATTAAAGATGGTTTCTAAAATAATAAAGGATGAAAATATTAACATAGTACATACTCATCACAGAATGGCTGCTTTTTATACTAGAATTTTAAGCTTTTTTAAAAAGTTTACTTTTATAAATACTGCCCATAATACTTTTGAAGATAAAAAATTTTTAACAAGATTTTCTCTAAAAAAAGCAAAAGTTATAGCAGTTGGAGAAATGGTTAAAAAAAATCTTACAGATTTTTATGGATTAAAAGAATCACAAGTAACTGTAATTTATAATTCTGTTGAAGAATTTGATGGCAATTTTAATGTAATTCCTAAACTTGAAAAATATAAGAATGAGGGATATGTATTAGTTGGTAATATTGGTCGTTTACGTCCTCAAAAGGGAATGAATTATTATATTGAAGCAGCAGATAAAATTTTAAGTAAAGGAAAAAAAGCTAAATTCTTTATTGTTGGAGATGGACCAGAAAAAGATAATTTAAATAGTCAAATAAAGAGCTTAAAAAGAGAAAAGGACATAATACTTTTAGGTCAAAGACAAGATGTACAAAATGTAATGAAACAGTTGGATTTTATAGTCTTAAGTTCTCTTTGGGAAGGCCTTCCATTAATACCTTTAGAAGCATTTTCTGTTAAAAAACCAGTAGTAGCAACTAAAGTTGATGGAACTCCAGAAATAGTAAGAAATAAATTTAATGGATTATTAGTAGAGGCAAAAAATACTTTAGAGTTATCAGAAGCTATGTTAAAATTAATTGAAAATAATAATTTAATAGAAGAATATAGCAAAAACGCCTATGAAACTTATGTAAACAAATTTAGTTATAGCATATTTAAAAAGAATTATATTGAGTTTTATAATAATATAAATTAGTATTAATGTGCATTTTATTATTCATGGAGGAAAACTGATGAAAATAAAGGATATTGTATTTACTATAATAGGCCTTATTATAGTTTTATCCATTGCAGCTGTAGCAGGAAATTATAATGCAAAAACAAAAAAGATAGATGAATTTAAGAATTTTGTAAAAGACTGCAAAGGAATTTATGATAATTATTTTTCAGAGAAAAATGATGAATATGATAAACTTTTACTAAAAGCAGAAGAAGCTATTAAAAATAAAGAATATTCATCTTTTAATTCTTTAGAAAAAGAATTTGAAAGCTTTATAAATGAAATTTCAACTGAATATACTGAAGAATTAACTAATAGTCTTCAAAAGCTAAAAGATTTAAAATTATCTTTTTTAGATAGCAGTATTTCAGAAGTTGAAAAATTAATAAGTGAAAAAAAATTTAGTGCTGCAAGGGAAGCTATAAATGATATATATAAAAAGAATAATGATATAATTGTTGAAAAGAAAAAGAGTAATATTAAAGAAAAAATCTCTAAAGCTGTAAATTTTAAAAGTGAAAATGATTCTGTTTTTGATATTTTCTTTGAAGATTACGAAAATGACAATGATTATGAAGCTTTTGCAGTTGTTGGTAAAATCAGTGGAGAAGCTTTTGAAGGGTCTATATGGTTTGCAAATGATAATATTGTAGAAAAAGTTTCTGATAAATCAACTAAAAAATACTTTCCTTCAGTAATAAAAAATGAATATAATATTCACTTTCAGTTTCCTACTTTTAGTGATAATAATGAAGTAAGTACTACTTTATGGGGAGTAAAAAATGATAAACCAGAGGAAGTTTTAGAAAGTAAATCTGGATATATTTCTCAAGATAAAGAGGGGGATTTAAGTTTTATATTATCAAATCATGAAGTAATAGCTAACATGCAAGAACCAGTTATATGGAGTGGAAATGCTTTAAATACTTATTATTTATATTGGAAAAATGGTTATAAAGAATATGAAGGTAGAGAAATATCTAATGAAGATTTTATAAAATATGAAAATGGACAAAATGTTCTTGATGAAATAAAAAAAGAAATAAAAAGAAAATTTCCTGAGAATAAATCAATTACTTTAGAAAATATTATTTATAGACAAAATGGAATCATAAATATAAATTATATTATAAATGAAAAAGATGAAAAATTATATAAAAAGAATGTTTTAGTAAACATTAAAGATAATGTAGTATCTATTAAAGATAATAATATATCTACTTCAACTGAAAATACAATAAAAGAAATTCTCAAAGATGGAAATATAGATTTAAAGGGATTTGAAGATAATATTTTAATAAAGTAAAAGTCATCTAGATTAATTTTTGATGACTTTTTATTATATATTTATTTAGATAAATATTAAAAAAATATTACTATGATTGAAAAAGTTTACAAATAAGAGTAAAATAAAAATAGGGAAAATATTTTTAAGGGGGTAGAAATATGTCTATAAAGAAAAGAGCAGCTGCTTTAATTGCTATGTGTGCAGTAACAACAGGATTTTTAGGGGCAATTGAAGATGCAAAAATAGTAAAAGCAGCAGAAACAGTTGTTAAGGAAGAATCACATTCAAATAATGATGAAATAGTATATACAATAGAAAATTATGATGATTTTGAAGTAAAGGTTTATGATAAGTTTGTAGTTATAAAAAAATATACAGGAAAAGACAGTGAAGTTACTATTCCTGAAAAAATAAATGAAATTCCAGTAACAGAAATAGGAGAAGAAGCTTTTAAAGAAAATAAGAATATAGAAAAAGTAGTTATTCCAAATAGTGTTACAACTATAAAAAAATCTGCTTTTAATGGATGTACCTCTTTAAAAACAGTAGAATTTTCTAAAGGACTTTTAAGTATAGAAAGCTTAGCTTTTTCATCTTGTAAGCTATTAGAAAATTTAGACTTGCCAAATACATTAAAAGAGATAGATGAGTTTGCTTTTTCAGAATGTTCATCTATTAAAAGTATTAATATTCCAGATTCTGTAGTGGAAATAGGGGAATCTGCCTTTAATTGGTGTGAAAATTTAGAAGAAATAGATGTTAGTGAAAATAATGAAAATTATTCAAGTGAAAATAAAATTTTATATAGTAAGTATAAAAGTATATTAATGTGTTGTCCTGCAGGATTAAAAGAAAAGGAAGTCCAAATTAATAATGATACAACAACTATATATGATTATGCTTTTAATGGATGCAAAAATATAGAAAAAATTCTTATTCCTGAAGGGGTTAAATCTATAGGAAATAATGGATTTTCAAGTTGTACTAACTTAACTGATATTTCAATTCCAAATACTGTAGAGTATTTAGGATATTCTGCTTTTTATAATTGCACTAATTTAAAAAATGTTAATCTTTCTTTAGAATTAAAGGAAATAGAACCAGCTTCTTTTGAACAATGTGTATCCCTTGAAAGTTTAGAAATACCTAAAGGTGTTGAAAAAATATCTGTAGGAGCTTTTGAAAATTGTACATCTTTAAATACAATAGTAGTTCCAAAATCAGTAATGCAAATTCAAGCAGCTTTTGATGGATTAGATAATTTAGTTGTATTTGGAGAACAAGATTCATATATAGCTAAATATTGTAAAGAAATGAATATAAAATTTATTCCTTTTAGTAACTTAAATAGTACTTCAAAAAAAGAAGATAATGAAGAAGTGCTATTAAATGAAGAAGAAAAACAATTAGAAGTAAAGGAAATAGAAAATAAAGCAGAAGAAAAAAATGAAAATAGCAATGAGATAAATAGCCACAAGAAAGAAGATACTAAAAAAAATGAGAATGAAACAAATATTTCAATAAAAACTAAATCAGTTAAAAAAACTTCTTCTTCAAGTTCAAATTTTGAAAAATCTATAAAAACAGGGGATAATAAATCTATTATGAAAACAATTTTTGTTATGATGTCTTCACTTATAACTTTATGTGCAACTTCTAGAAAAAGAAAATGAAAATAAATAAGGAATTGTCATAAAAAGAAGTATTTAATAAATATTTTTAATATGACAATTCCTTGTGTTTTTTATAAAAAAAAGTAGAGATGTATGTAGAAACAATATATAATAGAAAAGGTTAGATGATACTAATTAAAATGGAGGGAAAAAATGAAAACTTTAAAGAAAATATTTTGTTTTTCTTTGATATTTTTGTTAAGTATAGGGTTTTTATCAAGTATAAAGGTGCAAGCTCTTAATGATATAAATATAATATCTACAACAAAAGTAACAGCAGAGGAAGCAAAAATATGGGCAAAAAGAAAAAATGCTACAGATACATTTATAGCATTAGCAGATTTATATTGGAAGTATTCTAAAGAGCATGGAAATATTAATCCTACAATGGCATATGTACAAGCTGCCGTAGAAACAGGTTATGGAAAGTTTGGTGGAGTTATTGATGAAAGTTATAAAAATCCTTGTGGAATGAAAACAAGCAAGGGGGGGAGTAACACAGACCCTAATGCTCATGAAAGATTTAAAACTTGGAATGATGGAGTAAATGCACATCTTGACCATTTAGCATTATATGCAGGGGCTAGTGGATATCCAAGAGAAAATACAACAGACCCAAGACATTTTTCTTATATTTTTGGTAAAGCAAAAACAGTACAAGCTCTAAGTGAAGCCTGGGCAAGTAATTCAAACTATGGAAATACTATAATGAATTTATATAATTCTTTAGTGGCAGTTTCTAATGAAGTAAGAATTTTAGAAAATTTAGAAACAAAAGATATAACAAGCAGTAATAAAGATATAACTATTAAAGGATGGGCTATAAGTAAAAGTAATATTTCAGCTATAAAAGTATATATTAATGATAAACTTATAGGAAATGCTACCTTAGGAATATCAAGACCAGATGTAAAAAATGCATATCCAAGCTATCCTAATGCTGAAAAGAGTGGATATTCATTAAATTTTAATACATCAAATTTATCTAATGGAAATTATAAAATTAAGGTTGTTTATGAAGGAAGTAAAGGAAACAGTATTTCTTCAGAAGGAACATTAAAGATAGTAAAAAATGAAAATAACAATAATAACAATAATAACAATAATGAGAATAGGTTACCTTCTATTGGCAATATAGATTATCCTTCAAATGGAATTACAATAAATAATTCTTCAATTAAAGTAGAAGGATGGTCTTTGTGTAATTCAGGAATTAAAGAAGTAAAAGTTTATATTGATGGACAATATATAAAAAGTGCTACCTTAGGAATATCAAGACCAGATGTAGCAAAGGTATACGCCAATTACATAAATGCAAGTAAAAGTGGATATAGTGTAATTTTAGATTCTAATAAAATAAGTTATGGAAAAAGAACCTTGGTAGTAGAATCTATTGGTTTAAATGGGGAAACTTTAAAAAATAGTACTACATTTAATCATGAAAAAAAGAAGGTAGTAGTTATTGATGCAGGACATGGAGGAACAGACCCTGGGGCAGTTTCAGGCTCACGTATAGAAAAAACTCTTAATTTAAATATTGCACTAAAAACAGAGACAGAATTAAAAAATAGAGGATACTTAGTAAAAATGGTAAGGGCAAGTGATAAAACAATATCTTTAAAAGATAGAGCAAACTTTGCAAATAATCTAAATGCAGATTTATTTATAAGTATTCATCAAAACTCATTTACAAATTCTACAGCTAATGGAACAGAGGTATATTATACAACTTCAAAACCTGATTCAGGTTTTCCAAGCCAAAGTAGTAATAAACTTTCAAAATCAAAAGAAATTGCAAAGATTACTTGTGACAATATAGTTTCTGCAATTGGAACGTATAATAGAGGAATAAAAGATGGTAATCTTACAGTTTTAAGAAATACTAAAATGCCATCTATATTAATTGAATGTGGTTTTATAACTAATGATTCTGATGCTTTAAAAACAACTAATAATAGCTATCAAAATAAAATAGCAAAGGCTATTGCTTATGCTGTAGATGGTAAAAAGTATGTTAATATGAGTAGTAATTTAAGTGTAAATAGTTTTACAACAGGATTATCATCACCACAACAAGTTGGAACTGATATAGAATTAAAAGCTTCAGCTAGTGGTGGTATAGGTAATCTTGAATATAAGTTTATACTTAAAGATGAAAATGGAAATTGGTCTATGATAAGAAATTATGCAAGTACAAATAGTTATGTATGGACTCCAGCTAAAAAAGGAAATTATGAATTATATGTAGATGTAAAAGATTCTTATGGTAATGTAGTAAGAAAGGGTATGAACTATAAAATAAATGAAGCCTCTAAGCCAGAAATAACAAGTTTTACATCAGATAAAGCTTCACCACAAATATCTTCAACAGTAGTTAAATTAACTGCAAATGCAAAAGGTACAGGAAGCCTTAAGTATAAATTTTTATTAAAATCAGAAGATGGAAATTGGTATCTTATAAAAGACTATTCTGATTCAAATACTTGTGAGTGGAAAACAGGATTAACAGGAAATAAAATTTTATATGTAGATGTAAAAGATTCTTATGGCAATGTAGTAAGAAAAGGTATGGAATATAAAATAAGATAATAAAAAAGAGCATAGTGAGTATATTATTTTGCTCTTCTGTCGACAGGTTCTAAGTCAGGACAAAATAATATATTCACTATGCTCTAACTAAAGGAAAGGAAATTCTTAAATTTGTTTCTTTTATTAAGCTTTATTATTAACTTGGCAAGTTATCTACAATTTTCAAAATATATAATTTCCTATAAGATAAAAAGGTTTCTTATAATGATTTTAATATTATAAGAAGCCTTTTTAGCAAAAAAACAATTTTATGTAAAAGTATAGTAAAATATTGAATTAATAATAAAATATTGATATTATAATAAAAGTGATTTTATAATAAAAATTTGAGGTTTAAGAAATGATAGAAATATTAGAAAAAAATAAATGCTGTGGTTGTTATGGATGTGTAAATATATGTCCTAAAAAGTGTATTTCAATGAAATATGATAATGAAGGTTTTGCTTATCCTGTAGTTGATAAAGAAAAGTGTGTAAATTGTGGGCTTTGCGAGAAAGCTTGTCCTACATTTAAAAATCTTAATTTAGAAAAATATAATTATGAAGGTTATGTGTGTTATAATACAAATGAAGAAGCACGTAAAAGCAGTTCCTCTGGAGGAATATTTATTTTATTGTGTGAAGAGGTAATTAATAAAAAGGGTGTTGTTTTTGGAGCTAGTTTTGATGAAAACTTTATTGTAAAACATTCCTATGCAGAAACTTTAGAAGGATGTAAAAAGTTTAAAGGCTCAAAATATGTACAAAGCCAAATAGGAGATACATATAAACAAGCTAAAAAGTTTTTAGAAGAAGGAAGAATTGTATTATTTAGTGGAACTCAATGTCAAATAAAAGGATTAAATTTATTTTTAAATAAGAAATATGAAAATCTTTTAGCAGTTGATATTATATGCCATGGAGTACCAAGTCCTATGGTATTTGAAAAATATAAAGAAATATTAAAAAATAAATACAATTCAAATATAAATAATATTAGTTTTAGAGATAAAAGAATAGGATGGAGAAAGTTTAGTTTTACAGCAAACTTTGATAATAATGAGTTTTATACAAAGGATTTAAAAGAAGACCCATATTTAAAAGGATTTTTGAAAAATTTATATTTAAGACCTTCTTGCTATGAATGTAAGTCTAAGAATTTCTCAAATGGAGCAGATATTTCATTAGCAGATTATTGGGGAGTTTATGATAAACATCCAGATTTTTTTGATGATAAAGGTTCTTCTTTATTGTTAATAAATAGTAAAAAAGGAAAAGCTGTGTTAGAAGAAATATCAAATAAGATAAAATATAAAGAAACAGATTTAGATTTTGCTATAAGCAGAAATAAATGTATTATACAACCTACTTTTAAAACAGATAAAAGAGAAAAGTTTTTTGAAAAAATAGATAAGAAGGAAATGATTTCTGTTATAGAAAAATTAACTAGACCAAGTTTTAAAATAAGAGCAAAGATAAAAATAAAATCAGTGGTGAAAAAAGCTATAGGAAGAAAATAAATATTATGTAAGAGAGGAAGTTTATTAATGGCAGAAAAATTAGTAAGTACAGTTATAACTACCTATAAGAGAGAGCCAGATATAGTTCATAGAGCTATTAAGAGTGTATTAAATCAAAGTTATAAAAATATAGAAATAATTATAATTGATGACAATCCAACTATTGGGGAATTTAGCAATGAAATTAAAAAAATTGCAGAAACTTATTCAAATGTAAGATATATAAAAAATCATGGAAATAAAGGAGCTCAAATTTCTAGAAATAATGGTATTGCTAATGCTAAAGGTGAATTTATAGCATTTTTAGATGATGATGATACATGGGAAAAGGAAAAAATAGAAAAACAAATTAAATGTTTTAAAGATAACATAGGAATTGTATTTTGTAATGGATATATTGTAGATGAAAATTATGAACCTCCAAAGAAAACTATATATAATAAAATATTTAAACAAAATGTTACCTTTAAAGATATGCTTGAAGAAGATTATATAGGAACAACAACACAATTTCTTATAAAAAAAGAGTGTTTTGATAAGGTGGGAAATTTTGATGAAAAATTTCCAGCAAGACAAGATTATGAAATGTGTATTAGAATAACTAAAGATTATGATGCCTTTGGAGTTGATGATTATTTATTTAACCACTACATACATAAGGATGAACAAATATCAAAGAATTTTAATAAGAGTCTTACAGGATATAAAATGCTTTATGGTAAATATAAGAAATATTATGATGAAAATAAATATGCAAAGGTTAGAATTTTTGATAATATGGCTTATGTATGTTCAATTCATAATAAAAAACTTTATGCATTACCTATATTAATGAAAGGCTTTTTAACAGACCCTAAATTTGCTTTTAAATTTTTAAAGAAAAGATTTACTGGAAAAGTTTAAATTTATATAATAGGGTGAAAGAGAGATATTTATGATTAAAAATGAAAAGTTAAAAGGGTTAATAATGTTCATTATAGATGGAATTTTAATTTTAACCTCTTATTTTATAGCAATTATATTTAGATTTAAATTTAGAAATATTTCTATGAAGGAAATGATAGATGTATTTATTAGCTATCTTGATAAAATAACATTTTTCACCTTTTTATATTTAATGGTGTTTTTTATTTTAAAACAATATAAAAGCCTTTGGATTATGGATAGTGTAGAGGAATTTATGAATGGTCTTAAAGGAACTTTATTAGTTGGAATAGTTACCTTTTTTATTTCAATTCCTCAAAGTCCTAGAGTACCTCTTATGGTTACAATAATGGCTTGTATACTTATAATACTTTTTTGTAATGGAATAAGAATAGGTTGGAGGGAAATAAGAAGAACTTTAATTTATTTAAATTCACCTATTAATACATATAAAAAGGTACTTGTTGTAGGGGCTGGAGAAACAGGTGCTTTTATAGAAAGAGAATTTAGAAAAGATAGTAAATATGATAAAAGAGTAGTTGCCTTTGTAGATGATAATAAAAAAAAGATTGGGTTAAATATAAGTGGAGTAAAGGTATTAGGAAATAGAAATGATATTCCTAATATTGTAGAAGAAAGAGGAATTAAAGAAATAATAATTGCAATTTCAAATATTGATAGTGATGATTTTAGAAATATAATAGATATATGTAAAGAAAGTGGTGCAAAGGTAAAGGTTATGCCAAATGTATCTAAACTTGAAGATACTACAGGTATAATAAGGCAAATAAGAGATGTTAAAGTTGAAGACCTTTTAGGAAGAGAATCAATAAAGTTAGATTATGAAGGAATTTCAGAATACATAAAAGAAAAGGTTGTATTAGTAACTGGAGGAGGAGGCTCTATTGGCTCAGAACTTTGCAGACAAATTGTTAAGTTTAATCCTAAAACCTTAATAATAGTAGATATATATGAAAATAATGCTTATGATATTCAAAATGAACTTTTAAGTAATTATAAAGATTTAAATCTTATAACATTAATAGCCTCTGTAAGAGATAGAGAAAGACTTAGAGAAATATTTAGTAAATATAAACCTAATGTTGTTTTTCATGCAGCAGCTCATAAACATGTACCATTAATGGAGGAAAGTCCTTGTGAAGCTTTTAAAAATAATAATTTAGGAACATTAAATACTGCAGAAGTTTCAAGTGAATTTAATGTTGAAAGATTTGTTCTTATATCTACAGATAAGGCTGTAAATCCAACAAATATTATGGGTGCTTCAAAAAGAATATGTGAAATGATAATTCAATCAATAGATAAGGAAAGTAAAACAGAATTTGTTGCAGTAAGGTTTGGAAATGTTTTAGGCTCTAATGGTTCAGTTGTACCTTTATTTAAAAAACAAATTAAAAAAGGAGGACCAATAACTTTAACTCATAAAGAAATAACAAGATATTTTATGACTATTCCAGAAGCTGCTCAACTTGTTTTACAAGCTGGTGCTTATGCAAAAGGTGGAGAAATATTTATTTTAGATATGGGTAAACCTGTAAAAATTTATGACTTAGCAGTAAACTTAATAAAACTTTCAGGCCTTGTTCCAGATAAAGACATAAAAATAAAAATAACAGGATTAAGACCAGGAGAAAAGCTTTATGAAGAACTTCTTATGAATGAAGAAGGTTTAACAAAAACAGCCCATAATAAAATATTTGTAGCAAGACCTGGAAGTTTTAATCTTAATGAAGTTAAAGAAAATATTAAAGAACTTATAAAAGTGTCTTCTACAGGAGATATAGTAAAAACTAAAGAAAAGTTAAAGGAAGTTGTACCTACTTATATTGGAGATATTTATTCTAATAAAGATAAAAATAAAGTTTTCAATAAGGAAATATCAGAAAAAGAAGCTTTAACAGAAGTAGCATATGATAAAGAATAAAAAGAGCAAAATAATTAAGAAATTATGTTTTTTATTAGTATATTTTAATATAATAGTAACAAAGTTTAATGAAAAATATGGTATTATAAGCATAGTAGATAAGCTATGCTTATTTGATTTTTTTAAGATTTAAAAAGAGGGAGAGAAAATGAAAAGGATTTTTGATATTTTAGTTAGTGGTATATTTCTTATTATCTTATCACCTTTAATACTAATTATTTCAATTATAATAAAGCTTACTTCAAAGGGAAATATATTTTTTAAACAAAAAAGAATAGGAAGACTTAATAAGGAATTTTATATTTATAAGTTTAGAACAATGAGAACAGATACTCCAGATGTTGCAACTCATTTATTAAAAAATCCAGAAAAGTACATAACTCCTATAGGAAAATTTTTAAGAAAGACAAGTTTAGATGAACTTCCACAACTTTTTAATATATTAAAAGGGGAAATGAGCCTTGTAGGACCAAGACCAGCTCTTTATAATCAATATGATTTAAAGGAAATGAGAAATAAAGAAGGAATAAATATTTTAGTTCCAGGACTTACAGGCTGGGCACAAATTAATGGAAGAGATGAAATTTCTTTAGAAGAAAAGGTAAGGCTTGATAAGGAATATTTAGAAAAACAAAGCTTTTGGTTTGATATAAAAATATTATGGCTTACATTTTTTAAAGTAATAAAAAAAGAGGGAATAAAAGAAGGGGTAAGTTAATTTATGAAAATTTTAATAACAGGTGTATATGGAATAATAGGTTCATATTTATGTGAAAAATTAAGAAATGAAGGCTTTTTTATTGTAGGAATTGGTAAAAAAGAAAGTTATAATGGCTGTAATAAGTATTATTATTGTGATATTATAAATATGGAAAGTATGGAAAAAGTTTTTAAGGAAAATTCTGATATAGAAGTAGTTATACATTGTGCAGCCTTAGCCCATAATAAAGGGGATGACCTTTCAAGAGAAAGATTTATAAAAATTAATTATGATGGTACAAAAAATTTAGTAGATATGTGCAATAAATTTTTAAAATTGAAATCCTTTATATTTTTAAGTACAATTTCTGTTTATGGAGAACGCTTTAGTATTAGTGAATATAGAGAATATGAAACTATTAGTCCTAAAACTCCTTATGCAGTATCTAAAAAGCTTTCAGAAAGCTATATAAGAGAAAATTTAAAGGGAGACTATAGCATTTTAAGACTAGCTTCAGTATATTCTAAAGATTTTGATAGAAATATAAGAAAAAGAACAGAAATTAAAGGCTTAGGCTATACAGTAGGAAATGGATTTAAAAAAGTAAGCTTATGTAATATAAAAAATATATACCTTGTTATAGATTATTTATTAAAAAATGAAGATGGAAAAAATACCTACAACATAAGTGATAAAAAACCTTATACTTATAGAGAACTTTTAATTGAAAGAAATAAAAAAAGAGTTATAATTATTCCTAGATTTTTAATGAAAGCTTTATATGAAATAAATAAAATAACATTTAAAAATTTATTTATAGAAGAAAACTCCATAAAACTTTTGTCAGACAATATTTATCCAAGTGATGAAATAAATAAAAAAGTAGATTTAATATATACTATAAAAGATAAAGAGTAAAAAGTATTTAATTTTAAGGGGTAAAATAAGGAGAACTAAATGAAAAAAGCATTAATGCTAAGCTCAGTAGCATCTATGATAGACCAGTTTAATATGGAAAATATAAAAATACTTAAAAATTTAGGATATGAAGTTCATGTACTTGCAAACTTTTCTTTTGGAAATACTACATCAGATGAAAGAACAAAAGAATTTAAAGAAGAATTAGAAAATATGGGTATAAAGGTGTATAATGTTCCAATTCCAAGAAAAATAACAGCTATAAAAGAAATGATTTCTTCATATAAAAAAATAAAAAAAGTATGTAGTGAAAATAATTATGATATTCTTCACTGTCATTCCCCAATAGGTGGGGTACTTGCAAGATTTGCTTTTAAAGACTTTAGAAAAAAAGGAGGAAAACTTATATACACTGCCCATGGATTTCACTTTTTTAAAGGAGCACCAATAAAAAATTGGATTATATTTTATCCAATAGAGAAATTTTGTTCAAGGTATACAGATTGTCTTATTACAATAAATAAAGAAGATTATAAAAGAGCTAAAAATTTTAAAGCAAAGGAAGTTAAGTATGTTCCAGGTATAGGTATAGACACAAAAAAAATAAAGGATATAAAGAAAAATAGAAAAATTTTAAATGAATTTAATATAAAAGATGAAGTGGTTTTAGTATCTGTAGGGGAACTTAGTAATAGAAAAAATCATAAGGTTATTTTAAAAGCTTTAGAAAAAGTTAAAGGCAATTTTAAGTATATAATATGTGGACAAGGTGCAAAAAAGGAAGAACTTATAAAACTTTCAAAGGAATTAAATTTTCAAGAAAAGGTAGAATTTTTAGGATATAGGCAAGATGTTAAAGAAATATTAAAAGCTTCAGATATATTTTGTTTTCCATCTAAACAAGAAGGCTTACCTGTAGCGTTAATGGAAGCAATGGCTTCAGGACTTCCTGTAATATGTTCTGATATTAGAGGAAATAAGGATTTAATAGAAAACAAAAAGGGTGGATATCTTTTAAAATCTTATGATATAGATGAATATTCAATTAAAATACAAGAACTTATAGAAAACAAATTTTTAAGAGAAGAAATGGGAAACTTTAATTTAGAGAAAATAAAGGATTTTGATAGAAAAAAAGTAAATACTATTATGGAGGAAATTTACAATGAACTATAAATATCTGGTAACGATTTTTACTCCTACCTATAATAGGGCTAGACTTTTAAAAAGACTATATGAAAGTTTAAAAGAGCAAAGTGATAAAGATTTTGAATGGATTATAGTAGATGATGGCTCAAAAGATAATACAAAGGAAGTAGTTCAAGGCTTTATAAAAGAAAAAATTATTCCTATAAAATATTTAAAAAAAGAAAATGAAGGAAAACATATTGCAATAAATGTTGGATGTGATATGGCAGAAGGAGAGTTATTTTTCATTGTAGACTCAGATGATTATATTCCTAAGGAAGCCATAGAAGAAGTGAAAAGAGATTGGAAAAAATATAGAAACAATACAGGTATAGCAGGACTTGTATACCTTAAAGCATGGAAAAATGGTAATCTTATGGGAAGAAAATTTGAAAAGGATGAATTTATATCTAATCATGTAAAAGAATATAATAAAGGTGGCGTATGGGGAGAAAAACTAAAAATTTTAAGGACAGAAATATTTAGAAAAAATAAGTTTCCTAAATATGAAAATGAAAAATATGTAGGAGAACATGTTTTATGGATACAAGTATCAAGAAAATATGATTTAGTATATATAAATAAGGTTCTTTATATAGCAGAGTATTTAGAAGATGGTCTTACAATGGCAGGAAGGAAACTTAGAATAGAAAACCCATTAGGAGGAATAAAAGGAGCTCAAGTTCTTATGCAAAAGGATATGTGTCTAAAGCTAAGAATAAAAAACAATCTACTTTATTCTGCTTATTCATTTTTTGCAGAAAAAAGTATTAAAGAAATCTATAAGGGGGCAGTAGAAAAATCCTTATTGACTCTTGAACTGCCCTTTGGATATGTACTTTATAGATATTGGAAGAAAAAAATTGAAAAATAGATTAAGAATATGATTTATAATTCTAAAATGTTAATATATAATAAAATTTATTTTTAGAAAAAAGCTTAAAACATAAGTTTAAGAAGTTGAATATAAGAATAAATGGTATTTTTATAATAAAATCTTCTTTTCCTAAAAGCATCATTATTAAGTATTAAGTTTGTTGAACAGCCATCTTTATGAAAAATTTTTATTTTAGGGTCAAATATTGTTTTCATATTTTCCTTAATACATTGATAAAATAATATTTCTTCTTCGCAATACATAAAAGTTTTTGAAAATAAGCCATCCTTCTTTTTAATGTATAAAGGAGAAAAAATTAAGCAACAACCATTTAAATTTATATTTTCAGAAAAAACTATATTTGTATTAATTTTTTTATTATTAAATTTGCTATTTTTATTAGATTTTAGCTTTTCATAAAGAAAAGGAATATATGTTAATAAAAGAAGAAAACTATTTTTTAATATAAGTTTAATTGTACTGAATTTTGTAGGTATAGTTACCCCATGAGGATTTTGCTCAGAATTATCAACTGTACAGGTTATGCTCGGACCAAGAACAAAGTAATTATGCTGCTTATAATCATTTATACATATATCAATAAAATCTTTTTGGTAAATTAAAGTATCATTATTTAATAAACATATAAAATCAGAATGAAGATTATTTTTTGCAAATAGAAAACCAACATTATTTCCTTTAGCAAAACCTAAATTATTATTTGTTTCTAAATAATATATCTGTTTATAATTTTTATATTTATCTTTAATTTTAGAAAAAGTAGAATCATTAGAGTGATTATCAACAACTACAATATTATTTTTATAAGTAATGTTAGATAATATTGAATCTATACATTCTACTGTGTCAGAAAAATTTTTATAAGTAAGTATAACAAAAGTAAAAATCATTTAAAAACTCCTTTAAAAAATAATTATATAATAATAATAACATATATGATAAAAATTTATATAAAAATTTATGAAAGAAGGGAAATGGGTGGAATTAGTAAGTGTAGTAATTCCTTGTTATAATCAAGGAAAATATATAGAAGAATGTATAGAAAGTGTAAAAAATCAAACATATAAAAATATTGAAATTGTGATAGTAAATGACGGTTCTACGGATAACGAAACGAATTTTACTTTAAAGAAAATACAACAAAAAAACACGTGTAAAATAATAAATATAAAAAATGGAGGACTTGCTAATGCAAGAAATATTGGAATAAAAAATAGTAGTGGAAGATACATCCTTCCACTTGATTCTGATGATAAAATAGGAGAAAATTATGTTGAAAAGTGTGTTGATGCTTTGGAAAAAGGTAAGGGAGATATAATTTATTGTTTATGTAGAAGATTTGGAGAAACTAATAAATTATTGTATCTAAAAGAGTTCTCAATAAAAACAATACTTCAGACTAATGTGGTTTTTTGTTCTGCTATGTTTAAAAGAGAGGATTATAATAAAACTAATGGTTATAATTCAAATATGGTATATGGTTTTGAAGATTGGGATTTTTGGCTTAGTATGATAGAAAATAATAAAACATTTTATAGAATAAATAAAGTAATGTTTTTCTATAGAATAAAAGCAAATTCTATGTATAGCAATTTACAAAGGAAAAAAGAAAACTATAATAAATCTGTTTTACAAATACAACAAAATCATCTTGAATTGTATTCAAAATATAAAGATATTTTAAATAAGGAAAGTAAAGGATTAGGTTTAATAAAAAGAAAGGTAGAAACTATATTTGAAATTGGTAAAATGATTTTATTAGCATATATTTAATTGATTTAGGAGAAAAAATGTATAAAATAAGTTTTATAGTTATAGTTTATAACTTAAAAGAATATATAAAAAGATGTATAGAAAGTATACAAAATCAGACATTAAAAGATATAGAAATAATAATAGTTGATAATGGCTCAAGTGATGGAACAGATAAAATAATAAAAGAAATTGCAAGTACTGATACTCGAGTAAAGATAGAAAGTTTTGAAGAAAATAGAAGTCAAAATGAAGCAAGAAAAAAAGGATATTTAAGTTCTACAGGAGAATTTATTGCATTTATAGATGGAGACGATTATATAGATAATTACTTTGCAGAAAAATTATTTTCTATTGCAAAATATGAGCACTATGATATTGTTTGTTGTAATTATTATATGGCATATAATAATGAAAGCAAAAATTATGTGCATTCTGATAATATATATGAAGATATAAATGAATATAAATTTTTAGAATTACTTTTAGAACAAAAAATTACACATAGTTTATGTAATAAATTGTTTAAAAGAAAAATTATAGAAGAGACAATAAATGAGACAATAAATCAGAACATATGCAAAGCAAAAGTGGGTGAAGATTTAGCTTATAATATTTTAATAGCGCTTTCAAAGCCTAAAGTAAAAATGATAAAAGAAGCTTATTACTACTATTATCAAAGAAATAATAGTATTATGAGAAAAGTAAACATTAATATACTTGACATAGATGTATCATTAAAATATATAGAAAATATTTTAAAAAAAGAAGGTCTTTATGAAAAGTATAGAATAGATATAGAATATTTATGGTTTACTTTATGTTATCTTTCAAAAATTATATTTTTTCAGTTAAAACCAAATATTAAATATCAAAAAAAATTTTATATTAAATGGAAAGCTAAAAAAATAGATATTACTAAAAATAACTTATGTATGGAATATATGAATAAATTTAATAAAAATGCAAAGTTTATAAAGAAGATGTTTGATATAAACTTTTATTTAGGAATGTGCATTTTAAATATAAGATATATATTGAAGAAGGTTTAATAAAATGGAAGAATTAATAAGTGTAATTGTACCAATTTATAATGTAGAAAAATATTTAAATAAATGTATAGAAAGTATAATAAATCAAAGTTATTCTAATTTAGAAATAATATTGGTAGATGATGGTTCAAAAGATAGCTCAGGTATAATGTGTGATAATTATATATTAAAGGATAAAAGAATAAAAGTTATTCATAAAGAAAATGGAGGACTATCTGATGCAAGAAATGTAGGAATAGAGAAAGCAAAGGGTGAATATATAGTATTTATTGATAGTGATGATTGGATAGATGAAAAAATGATTGAAATACTGTATAATATTATAAAAAAAAATAATTCAGATATTTCAATTTGTGATTACTTTTTAGCTTATAATGAAGAAATACAGACTCAAAAAGAAGATATTGAAATTATTAATTTATCTAATATTGAAGCTTTGAAAACAATATATGACAAAGATTTAGGAGTGTGTATGATAGTTGCATGGAACAAACTCTATAAAAGAAATTTGTTTAAAGATGATATAAGATACCCTTATGGAAAAATTCATGAAGATGAATTTACTACTTATAAATTATTGTATAAAGCAGAAAAAATATCATATACAAAACAAAAAATGTATTACTACAGGCAAAGAGAAAATAGTATAACATCATCATTTAATAAAAAGAGATTAGATTGTTTAGAAGCATTTGATGAAAGAGTAAAATATATGAAATATATAGTTAAGAATGAATCTTTATATAAAAAAACACTTAAAGAATACTATGAACTTATAATAGTAATGTATTTTAAATATGAAAAGTTTTATAGTAATGACAAAAGAACATTAAAAACATTAAAAAAGAAAGCTTTAAAAATATTTAAGGAGAATAAAAATTCATTTCAATGGACAATAAAGCAAAAGATAATATTTGGAAGCTTTGTTATTAATCCTAAAATATTTAGAATTATAGAGAAAATAAGTGAGAAAAAGAGAAGGCTAAAAGATGAATTATAAAAAATGTTTGCAAAGGAATGACAAAATATAATGAAAAAAATTTGTTTTATATCCCCAGGAATATTACCAGTTCCAAATACTTTAGGAGGAGCAATAGAAACATTGTTAACTAATATTATTACTGAAAATGAATATTATAATAAAGCAAATATAACAATAATATCTTCATATGAAAATGGTGCATATAAAATAAGTAAAAGTTATAAAAATACTTCAATTAAATATATAAAAAGTTCAAAACTTGAAATAAAATTATATAATTTATTGTATAGGCTTATAAGAAAAGTATTTAAAAAAAAGCTAAATTTCTCCTCTTTATATTATTTGAAATCATATAGAATTTTAAAAAAATACAATTATGATTACATTGTTGTTGAAGGTGGAGATTACTTAGAGTTAAAAAAAATAGTGGACTATTTTGGAAAAAAGAATATTTATCTTCATATACATCATCAATTAATTCCAAATATTGAGTTAGATGCAATATTTGATAATATTATTGGAACAAGTAACTTTGTTAATAAAGAATGGGAAAGAAACTCTTCAAATAAAAATTTACATAAATATGTAGTATATAATTGTGTTAATGAAAATTACTTTAATAAAAAAATATCTAATAATGAAAGAAGAACTATTAGAGAAAAGTTAGGATTTGAAAAGGATGATTTTATTGTTATTTATTGTGGAAGGATAATAAAAGAAAAAGGGGTAAAAGAATTAGTACAAGCAGTTAATTTAATAGAAAATAAAAAAATAAAATTATTAATAGTTGGAAGTATTAATTTTGCACTTGAATGTACAGATGAATATTTAAGAAGCATTGAATCTTTTGTAAAAAAATCTGATAATAAAATAAAATTTACTGGATATATAGCAAATGAAGAAGTTTTTAAATACTATCAAACAGCAGATGTACAAGTGATACCATCTATATGTGAAGAAGCAGCAGGTCTTGTTTCAATTGAAGGAATGCTCTCAGGTCTTCCATTGATAGTTACAAAGTCTGGAGGGCTAAATGAATATGTTTCAGATGAGTGTTCAATTAAAATATCTAAGGAAAAAAATTTAGTAGTTCATATTAAAGAAGCAATTGAAAAATTATATAATGATAAAAATATGTATAATAATATGAAACTAGCGGGACTCAAAAGAAGTAATTATTTTAAAATGAATAAATATTATGAAGATATATTAAATATATTTTTAGGAGAAGAGGATGAAAAAAAATAAGCAGTTATTAGTAAACATGATAGCTAGCCTTGCTACGTTGGCTATAAATTTAATAATTGGGTTTTGTTTTACACCAATTGTAGTAAATAAAGCTGGAGGAGAAGCATATGGATTTGTAAGTTTATCAAATTCTATGATTAATTATATAACAATTTTCACAATAGCACTTAATTCAGTAGCAGGAAGATTTATTACAATAAAAATTCATCAAAATAAAATAAAAGAGGCCAATGAGTATTTTACATCAGTCTTAGTTGCTAATATTATAATTTCATTAATATTAATTACTTTTGGAGTACCAATAATAATGTTTTTAGATAAAATTATTAATATACCAGTTTATTTGGTAAAAAGTACAAAAATTTTGTTTTTTTTAGTACTATTTAATTTTATAATAAGCATATTAGGTACAGTTTTTACAGTGGCAACCTTTATAACTAATAAATTATATTTGAGTAATATAATTAATGTTATATGTTCTTTAGTTAGAATAGCTATATTATATCTTTCATTTAAATATATATCTACGAATATAATATTTTTTGGAGTTTCTTCATTTGTATCTTCAATTGTAGCAATTATTTTTAATATTTATCTTACTTTGAAGCTCATACCAAATATAAAAATTAATAAGAAATTCTTTAATGTAAAGAAAATAGTAGAACTTGTTAGTTCTGGAATTTGGAATTCAATCACAAAAATAGCTCAGGTATTGTCAGATGGATTAGATTTATTAGTAACAAATCTATGGGTAAGTACCTATGCAATGGGACAACTTTCATTAGCAAAAATTGTTTCAAGCTATATGTCAATGTTAATTTCTAATATAATATCATTATTTTCTCCACAGCTTACAAAATATTATGCTAAGGGAGATATAAATAGTTTAGTTAAGGAATTAAAATTAAGTATGAAAATATCATCATTTTTTTCTAATATTCCATTTTGTTTCGTTATGGTTTATAGTGGGATATTTTTTGAATTATGGGTTCCCTCACAAAATTCTCATGTTTTGCATGTATTAACTATACTTAGTGTACAAGCGGTTATAGTTTCAGGCGCAATAACAGCACTTAATAATGTCTTTGTTATAACAAATAATTTAAAGGTAAATTCAATATTTTGGATAATAATAAGTTTTATTGATGTTGGTCTAGTTGCATTTCTTCTTAAATTTACTAATTTAGGAGTATATGCAGTAGCAGGAGTAAGTACATTTGTAGGGATAATAGCTAATCTCATATTTGTGCCATTATATGCTTGTCATTGTTTAAAAGTAAAATGGAATACATTCTATGGACAAATTTTGAGATATACAACAACAACAATATTAATTCTGTTTATAGTATATATTTTTAATAAAATAACAAATTTCCCAGTAAAATGGATATGGCTATTTGTTGATGGAATTATATCTTGTATAATTGGCATTACGATTAATTATTTTATATTATTAGATAGTAATGAAAGATTATATTTATTTAATATTATAAAAAGAAAGTTTTTTAGGAGGAAAATATAAATTGAAGATTACACTTATAAGTGCCTTTTTTGATATTGGAAGAGCAAATTTTACTAATACAGAGTATACTCGTACAAATGAAAAATATTTTGAATATTTTAAATTTTGGGCAAGAATGAAAAATGATTTAGTTGTTTATACAGATTCTAATAGCTCAAAATATGTAAGAGATATAAGAAATAGTTTTGGGTTAAAAGACAAAACAACAATTATTGAAATTAACAATATATATTCTATACTACCAAACATCTATGAGAAAATGTGTAAAGTATCTCAAAGTGAAGAATTCAAAATGTTTAGATATTATGAAAATGCTATGTCTAATAGAGCATCTTATGATTATGTGATGCTTTTAAAGTATTGGTGTATGAATGATTCTGTGGAAAGAGGATTAGCTGATGATATGTTAGCATGGATGGATTTTGGATTTAATCATGGGGGAAAGTGTTATACTAATGCAGAAGATTTTAATTTTGAGTGGAATTACAATTTTAATAGAAAAATTCAATTATTCTCTTTAAAACCAGTAGATAATATATCACCAATTATGACACTACAATATTTATCAGATTCTATAATGGGCTCTCCAGTAATAGTTCCAAAGGAAAAGTGTAAAGACTTGTGGAATGAAGTATTAAGTGCAATGGAAGCCTTATTGAAACTAGAATGTATAGATGATGACCAACAATTATTATTGATGACATATAAATATAATCCTGAACTATTTGAATTACATATAAGTGACTGGTTTATGCCATTAAAAGAATATGGAGGAGAGCACTTAACAATAAAAGAAAAAGAGCATGTGGTAGAAAGAAAATATAGTATTTATAAAAAAATATTTAATAAATTAAAAGCAAGATTTACAAAAAGTTCTAATAAAATTTTTTCAGAAAGAATTTATAAAATATCACAAAGGTATCATTAAAGTGGGGTAAAAGTAATGAAAATAGGAATTTTAACATTTCATAATGCACATAATTATGGGGCAGTATTACAAGCATATGCATTAAAAACTTTAATTAAAGATATGGGATATGATGTAAAAATAATTAATTATAGAAATGAAGCTTTAAAGAAAGTATATTCTCCAAAGCTAAAGATGAATATAGCAAAAAGAGATTTGATATTTCCTACAAGATGGAAAAATTTAATTAAACAAAAAATGCAGAATAAATTTGCACAAGACGAATGGAGTAAGCAATATTTAGCTTTTAGCAAATTTATAAACAATATTTTATTAGATGGAGATACCTTAGAAGTTACCCAAACGGATCTAGAGAAAGAAACTTTTGATTATTTAATATGTGGAAGTGACCAAATATGGAATACATGGATTACTAATGGATTAGATAAGATATATTTTTTAGATTTTAAAACAAATGCAAAAAAAATTTCTTATGCTGCTAGTATGCCATGTGAACTAGTGAATAAAGATAAAAGTGAAACTAAATATTTAAAAGATAATATTTCTAAGTTTGATTATGTATCTGTACGTGAAGAAGAGTTAGCTAAAAAACTATCAAAGATATGCAAACGAAGTATAGAGGTAACTTTAGACCCATCATTGTTACTTGATTCTGAAGATTATGAGAAAATAGAATTAAAAACTGTATTTAATAAAAAATATATTTTTGTTTATTTAGTTAGTGAAGACGATAAGGTTTTAGAGATTTCTGATAAAATAGGAAAAAAAATGAACTTGGAAGTAATAGAACTTCATTATTATCTACAAAAAAGATTAAAAGGTCATAATCAAATTGCAGATATTGGGCCTTCAGAATTTTTAACATATATAAAAAATTCTGAATTTGTGTTAACAAATTCATTTCATGGAACTGTTTTTTCAATATTATATAAAAAAAATTTCTATAGTATATATAGTAGAGATTCAAGAAAGGATAATTTATTAAAGATGCTAAACTTAAATTCAAGGCATATATATTCACTAGAAAACATTAACTTAAGTGATGATATTGATTATAATAAAGTATATATTGAACTTAATAAATGTAGAAAAAACTCAATTGATTTTTTGAAAAAATCACTAAAATAAAAATTTTGGGGGGAGATAATTTATGGATAAAATTGAAAATAATAAATGTTGTGCATGTTCAGCTTGCTACTCAATATGTCCTACAAATGCAATATCTATGAATATTGATGAAAAGGGTTTTAAAAGACCTGTTATAGATAAAAATAAGTGCATAAATTGTGGACTTTGTGAAAAAACATGTGCTTTTAATAATAAAATATTAATAAAACTTAATAATCAACAAGTGTATGCTATAAAGGTTAAAGATGAAAAAAAGAGAAAACAAAGTCAATCTGGTGGTGCATTTTCTATAATAGCAGAGAAGTTTTTAAAAAAATCCTCATTAGTATATGGTGTTACATTAAAAGAGGATTTTAATGCAGAGTATATAGGTATAGATTCTGTTAAAGATTTACATAAGTTAAAGGGCTCAAAATATGTACAAGCACAAATTAATGATGTATATAAAGATGTTTTGAAAAATTTACAGCAAAATAAAATTGTATTTTTCAGTGGTACTCCATGCCATATAGATGGATTATTAAAATATTTAAAAATAAACAATGTGAGTGTAGATAATTTATATACATGTGATATAGTATGTCATGGAACTCCTAGTCCCCAAATATTTAAGAATTACATTAAATTTCAAGAAAAAGAATATAAATCTCAGATACAAAAATTTAATTTTAGAGATAAATTATTTGGATGGCATTCCCATATAGAAACTATAAAATTAAAAAAAAGAATAAGTATTGTATCATCTGAAAACTATGTTAATATTTTTTATAGCCATTTATGTTTAAGAAATGAATGTTATAATTGTCCATATGCTTCAACAAATAGAGTATCAGATATTACAATTGGAGACTATTGGGGAATAGAAAAGATACATCCTAATTTTGATGATAATAAAGGAATTTCATTAGTTATATTAAATAATGAAAAAGGGAAAAAAATTTTTCAATATATAAAAAATGATATTCTATATATAGAAACATCATTAAGAGATTGTATTCAACCTAATTTACAACATCCTACAAAACGTCCTAGAGAATATTATGATTTCTGGAATGATTATAGGAATTATAATTTTGAGTACATTATAAAAAAATATTGTAATTATAATGATAAAGAAAATCATTTAATAAATCATTATTTTTTATTAAAATATAAAGATATATTGAAGATATATATGAAAGAAATGATTAATAAATTAAAAAACTTTAAATGCTTTTATTAAGACTATTTTAAAGTTATATAATAATATTAAATAAACAATTAATTGAAATTTTCAAATAATTAAGAATAAGTTCATAAGGTTAAAATTTTCATAAAAATCCCTTGAAAAATTATTGAAAAATGTTAAAATATATATGTCAAGAGAAAGTCTACAAGACATATAGAAAATAATATTAACTGATATAAGGGAGGATTTTTATGATTAACACTTATAGATGTATAATAAAAAGAGAATGGGGAAATTATTTTATAGGACAAGATTACAATGGAAATAAGTATAAAATAGAAAAAAATAAGAATCTTAATTGTAAGGTTGGAAATGATATTTATTTTTATGCATTAAAGAAGCATGGTCTTTTATCAACTATTTTAATACCTGTTTCAGATGAGGAAGCTGGGGTTAGAGTTAGATAGTTTTAAAAAGATTTTTATGAAACCTAAAATTTTAGTAGTATTAGAAAAAAGAATTATAGAATTAGTTTTAGTATTAAAAATTGTATAATTTATGGAAGTTAGGGGCGTCTGAAAGGACGTTTTTTTATTTGAAAACGTAATCAAAGTTTAAATATATTGCATTATTATATTGTTGTGTTAAAATACCAATGAAAATAAATTGTTGGGAGAAAAAAGTCAATGAAGTTTAATAAATTTAACTTAAGTGAGGATATTTTAAAGTCACTTAAAGATTTAGATTATATAAATGCAACTAAGGTTCAGGAAAGGGTTATTCCTGAAATGCTTTTAAATAAAGATATTATAGCAAAGGCTCAAACTGGAACTGGAAAAACAGCTGCTTTTGTTATTCCTTTGTGTGAAAGAGTAAAATGGGAAGAAAATGACCCTCAGGTACTTATTTTAACTCCAACTAGGGAACTTGCTATGCAAATTGGTGAAGATGTTAAAAATATAGGTAGGTTTAAAAGAATTAAAGGTGTATGTATTTATGGAAAGGCACCTTTTAAGGAGCAGGAAAAATCTCTTAAAGGAAAAACTCATATTGTTATAGGAACTCCAGGAAGGGTTTTAGACCATATAGATAGGGGAACTTTTAATACAAAAAATCTTAAATATTTAGTTATAGATGAAGCAGATGAAATGCTTAATATGGGGTTTATTGGGCAAGTTGAAGGGGTTTTTAGAAGAATTCCTAAAAAAAGAATCACTAGTGTATTTTCTGCTACTCTTCCAATTGAAATAAGAAATTTATGTTCAAAATATATGAAAAGACCTGTAAATATAGAAATAGAAAAGGAAAATCTTATTACAGATAGAATAGAGCATTTATTTTATAAAGTTAAAGGAGAAGAAAAGCTTGATTATCTTGTTAAGCTTTTAAAAAAAGAGCTTCCAGAAACAGCAGTAGTTTTTTGCAGAACAAAGGAGAATGTAGATTTAGCCTTTGAAAGATTAAAAAAGGAAGGCTATTCTGTTAATAAAATTCATGGTGGAATGCTTCAAAAAGATAGAACTTTTACTATGGAGAGTTTTAAAAGGGGAGAATTTAGAATTTTAGTAGCTACAGATGTTGCTTCAAGGGGAATTGATGTAGAAGGTATAACCCATGTAATAAATTTAGATATACCAGTAGAAAAGGAAGCTTATGTTCATAGAATAGGAAGAACAGGAAGGAATAAAGAAAAAGGAAAGGCTATTTCTTTTGTAACCTTTTATGAAGATAAATATTTAGAAGAAATAGAAAGTTATACAGGTTTTAAAATTCCTGAAGGAAATATAAATAGCCTTAATAAAATAGAGGGTCTTTCAGATGAAATATTAAAAAAGGCACCTAAAAGAAAAAAAGATAAGGCTTTAAAGATAAATAAGGAAATAACAAAATTATATTTTAATGGTGGAAAAAAGAAAAAGCTTAGAGCAGTAGATTTTGTTGGAGCAATATCTAATATAGAAGGAATAGTTTCAGAGGATATAGGAATAATTGAAATACAAGATTTAGGCTCTTATGTGGAAATTTTAAATGGAAAGGGAGCTTTAGCTTTAAATGCTTTAAAAAACATGACAATAAAGGGCAAAAAGCTAAAAGTAGAAAAAGCTAGAAAGTAAAAATTGCTATAGCAGAGAAGTTAGTTTTCTGCTGTAGCTTTTTTTAAGATAAGATTCATTGCTTTTTTGCAGTCTTCATCATTATTATTTATGGCCCAAGCTAAGTTAAAATTTAGTAGGGCTTTTTTATTTTCATTTAGCATTGCATAACAATAGGCTAAGTTAAAATAATATTTACTTTCTCTTTGATAGCTTATAGCAACTTTAAGCATAGGAATTGCATTGTTATAATCTTTTAGCTTAATAAAGCAAACTCCTGCATTGTAGTAGGAACAAGCTTCATTTTCTTTATCAGCAATAGATTTTCTATAGTAGGATATTGCTTTTTTATATTCTTTTGAATTGTAATATTTATTTGCTTCACTAAAATAACTCATATTAAATCACTCTTCTTTTTTTATATTTTTTAACTCTTATTTAGATTATTAACAAGAATTTGATTTTTTATACATATATGAGGTATAATTTGTTAAGGATTAATTTGTATAAATTCCTATAATAATATTAGTATAGAAAATTTATTTTCTAATAATAATTGTTATTACTAGGATTTATTTTAATTATATGTTATAATTACATAACTTGAATTTTTATTGAGTAGGTGTGAAGATGAAAAAGTATAATATGGGGTTGGATGTTGGTTCAACTACTGTAAAGGTAGTAGTAATTGATGACCAAGATAACAAAGTTTATTCTGAATATAGAAGACATTTTTCAGATATTAGAAGTACAATTATTCAATTAATAAAAGAAACTTATGAGACTATGGGAGATGTAGAGCTTACAATAGCTGTTACAGGTTCTGGTGGTCTTTCTGTTTCTAAGTGGTTAAATGTTGATTTTGTTCAAGAGGTTATAGCTTGTACTAAAACTGTTGAGGAAGTAATTCCAAGAACAGATGTAGCTATAGAACTTGGAGGAGAAGATGCTAAGATAACATATTTTAAAGGCGGAATTGAACAAAGAATGAATGGGTCTTGTGCTGGAGGTACTGGGGCGTTTATAGACCAGATGGCAACACTTTTAAATACTGATGCTATGGGATTAAATGAACTTGCTAAAAAACATAAGGTTATTTACCCTATAGCTTCAAGATGTGGAGTTTTTGCTAAAACTGATGTTCAGCCCTTAATAAATGAAGGTGCAAAAACAGAAGATATAGCAGCTTCAATTTTCCAAGCTGTTGTTAATCAAACAATAAGTGGACTTGCTTGTGGTAAGCCAATAAGAGGAAATGTTGCATTTTTAGGAGGTCCTTTATATTTCTTATCAGAACTTAGAAATAGATTTATAGAAACACTTAATCTTACAGAGGATGAAATAATTTTTCCAAAGGACCCTCAATTATTTGTTGCAATGGGTGCAGCTCTTTTATCAAGGGATTTTAAAGCAGTAAGTCTAAAAGATTTGGCAGAGAAAGTTAAAAATATAGTAAATATAAAAGATGATGAAGTAGAAAGACTTAAACCTTTATTTGAAAATGAAGAAGAACTTAAAACTTTTAGAGAAAGACATGAAAAGGCAAAGGCTAAAAGAGGTTCTTTAGAAGGATATAAAGGAAATATATTTTTAGGAATAGATGCAGGTTCAACTACAACTAAGGTAGTTGCTGTAAATGAAAATAGAGAAATTGTTTATGATTATTATGGAAGTAATAAAGGAAATCCATTAAAAAAAGTTATAGAAATATTAAAAGACCTTTATTCAAAACTTCCAGAAGGAGTTAAAATAGCAAAATCTACTGTTACTGGATATGGAGAAGCCTTAATAAAAGCAGCTCTTCATGTAGATTTAGGAGAAATTGAAACTATAGCCCACTATAAAGCTTCAGAATATTTCCTTCCTGGAGTAGATTTTATATTAGATATTGGTGGACAAGATATGAAATGTCTTAGAATAAAAAATGGAGTTATAGATTCTATTCTTTTAAATGAAGCTTGTTCATCAGGTTGTGGTTCTTTTATAGAAAGTTTTGCAAAATCTTTAAATATGGAAGTTAAAGATTTTGCAAAAGAAGCTTTAAAATCAAAATCACCAGTTGACTTAGGTTCAAGATGTACAGTATTTATGAACTCAAAGGTTAAACAAGCACAAAAAGAAGGTGCTGAAGTTTCTGATATTTCTGCTGGACTTTCTTATTCTGTAATAAAAAATGCTTTATTTAAGGTTATAAAAATAAGAGACCCAAAGGCAATGGGAGAAAAGATAATTGTTCAAGGTGGAACTTTTTATAATGATGCAGTTTTAAGAAGCTTTGAAAATATTTCAGGTAGACAAGCTGTAAGACCAGATATTGCAGGTCTTATGGGTGCTTTTGGAGCTGCCCTTATCTCAAAGGAAAGATATGTAGAAGGAGAAGAATCTTCAATGCTTCCAAAGGATAAGATAGATAGCTTTGAAATGTCAACAGACTTTAGAAGATGTGGAAGATGTGGAAATAACTGTCTTTTAACAATAAATAAATTCTCAACAGATGAGGAATTTATTTCAGGTAACAGATGTGAAAGAGGTCTTGGAATTGAAAAGAAGAGAGATGATGTTCCAAATCTTTATAAGTATAAATTTAAAAGACTATTTTCTTATAAGCCATTAGATAAGGATAAGGCTAAAAGAGGAACAATAGGTATTCCTAGAGTTTTAAATATGTATGAAAATTATCCATTTTGGTTTACATTACTTACAGAGTTAGGATTTAGAGTTGAATTGTCTCCTGTATCAAGTAAAAAGGTTTATGAACTTGGAATAGAAACAATTCCATCAGAATCTGCTTGTTATCCTGCTAAAATTGCCCATGGACATATAATGTCACTTATAAATAAAGGAATTAAAACAATTTTCTATCCTTGTATATCTTATGAAAGAATAGAATTTAAAGATGCAGGAAACCATTATAATTGTCCTATGGTAACTTCTTATCCAGAGGTTATAAGAACTAATATGGATGTGTTTAAAGATAAGAGCATTAAACTTATAGAACCATTCTTTTCATTAAATGATAGAGAAGGACTTCCTTCAAGAATAGTTACTGAATTTAAAGATTTTAATATAAATCTTGAAGAAGCTAAAATTGCAGTGGAAAAAGCTTATAAAGAAAGGGAAGCCTTTGATAAATATTTAAGAGATAAAGGACAAGAAGTTTTAGATTATTTAAAGAAAACTGGAAAGAAGGGAATTGTCCTTGCTGGAAGGCCATATCATATAGACCCTGAAATAAATCATGGTATACCAGATATTATAAATTCTTTTGATATGGCAGTTTTAACAGAGGATAGTATAGCTCACTTAGGAAAGTTAGAAACACCTTTAAGAGTTGTAGACCAATGGATGTATCATTCAAGGTTATATAGAGCAGCTTATTATGTAGCAGAAAGTGATAATTTAGAGCTTATCCAACTTAATTCCTTTGGATGTGGACTAGATGCAGTTACTACTGACCAAGTGGCAGAAATAATGGCATCAAAAGGTAAAATATATACTTGTTTAAAGATAGATGAAGGAAATAACTTAGGTGCAGCAAAAATAAGAATAAGGTCATTAAAAGCTGCTATAGATGAAAGAGAAAGAAATGGATATATTCCTAAGGGAGAAAATATAGAATATAAAAATGCTACCTTTACAAAGGAAATGAGAAAGAAACATAAAATATTAGCTCCTCAAATGTCACCAATACATTTTGAAATTATAGAAGAGGCAGTAAAATCTTGTGGATATGATATGGAGGTTCTTCCATCTATAGATATGGAAGCTGTTGAAGAGGGATTAAAGTATGTAAATAATGATGCTTGTTATCCATCAATAATAGTTGTAGGACAAATTATACATGGATTAAAATCAGGAAAATATGATTTAGATAATACCTCAGTTATAATAACTCAAACAGGTGGAGGCTGTAGAGCTACAAACTATGTTGCATTCTTAAAAAAGGCATTTAAAGAAGCAGGACTTTCAAAAATTCCAATAATATCATTAAATGCAGTAGGACTTGAAAAACAACCAGGTTTTAAGTTAAGTGTAGGATTATTAAAGAAAGCACTTATGGCTCTTGTTTATGGAGACTTATTTATGAGAGTTTTATATGCAACAAGACCATATGAAAAAGTAGAAGGTTCAGCTGATGCATTATATGAAAAATGGAATAAAAAAGCTAAAGAAAATTCTAAAAATGGAAAGCTTAGCGAATTTAAAAAGAATATAAGAGGAATAATAAAAGAATTTGATGAATTAGAAAGAAAAGATATTGTAAAGCCAAAGGTTGGTTTAGTTGGAGAAATATTAGTTAAATTCCACCCAACAGCAAATAATGATGTTGTAAAAATTATTGAAAGAGAAGGTGGAGAGGCTGTTATGCCAGATTTAATGGACTTTTTCTTCTATTCATGTTATGATGCAGAATTTAAATATAGATATTTAGGGGAAGCTAGTAAAAAGAATAGAGACATAAATATGTTTGCAATAAGTCTTATGGAGATGTTTAGAAAAACAATGAAGAAAGAACTTGAAAAGTCAAAACACTTCCATGCACCAAAACATATTAAAGAATTAGCAAAAATGGCAGAACCAATACTTTCAATAGGAAACCAATGTGGAGAAGGATGGTTCTTAACAGCAGAAATGGTTGAACTTATAGAAAGTGGAACAGACAATATAATATGTATGCAACCATTTGCTTGCCTTCCAAATCATGTAACAGGAAAAGGTATGATGAAGCCATTAAAAGAAAAATACCCTAAAGCAAATATAGTAGCAGTAGACTATGACCCAGGAGCTTCAGAAGTAAACCAATTAAACAGAATAAAGCTAATGCTATCAGTAGCATTTAAAAAGCTAAATGATGAAGAAAAAATTATAGAACTTCCAAAGCCAAAAGAAGCAGTACAACCTAAAAATGAAAGTGTTACAAACTAAATAAAAATTAAAAGAAGTTTATCATAGCTTTAATTAGCTTAAGATAAGCTTCTTTTTTATTTAATAAAGAGTTTGTATGTAAAAGTAGGTACATATAATAAAATTTACAAAAATATTGAAATATATAGAAATTTAGTTTATACTACTACAAGTAGAATAAAATATTAACTTAACAAAATCTAATTGCACTGAGGGGGAATGTATGATGAAAAGATTAAAAAAACTGATATCATATTTTATGATGATATTTATTGCATCTACTTTATTTCAAAATATTAATGTTAAAAAAACTTTTGCAGCAGATGAATTTAAAAAATTCCCAATAAATTCTGAAAAATATGAAGGAAGTTATTTTAAGTACAATGAAAATAATGGTCAAATAAGTATTGAAGGGGTTTATGTAGATATTAAATATAAGGAAATAGAATTAAATATTCCAAGTGAAATTGATGGAAAACCAGTAACTGTTATAAAGAAAGAAGCATTTTCTTCAAATTCAAGATTAAAACGATTAGAGATTCCAAATACTGTAACTGATATAGAGGATGGAGCTTTTTATAATTGTAGCGATTTGAGTGAAATAAAGATGCCAAATTCAATAAGAAAGATAGGAACTTCAACATTTAGATTTTGTAAAAAACTAAAAAATATAGTAATACCAAATACAGTAACAAGCATAGGAAAAGGTGCTTTCTACAATTGCAACTCTTTAACTAGTATAACAATACCAGAATCAGTAAATAGTTTAGAATGGGGAGCCTTTAGAGAATGTGAGAATTTAACTAATGTAATAATATTAAATTCAGCAATTAATATAGGAGATTATGCATTTGCAGAATGTCCTAATTTAGAAAATGTAAGTATATCAAATATTAATTTAACTAATTCAGAAGCTAGTATAGGAATTTTTGCATTTAGCCAGTGTAGTAATTTAAAAAATATAACAATACCTAATACAGTAATAAGTATAGGAAAATATGCATTTCAGGATTGTATTAGCTTAAAAAGAGTAAAAATTCCAAATAAGGTAAAAAATATAACTTACTCATCATTTAGAAATTGTAAGCAATTAGAGTATATAGAAATTCCTAATTCTGTAGTTAGTATTCAAAACTATGCATTTGAAGGATGTAGTAGTTTAACTGATATAAGCTTGCCAAATTCTATAGAAAAAATAGGGATAGGAGTATTTATTGATTGTATTAATTTAAAAAATGTAAAAATATCTAATAAAATAACTGATATAAGCATGAATTTATTTCAAAATTGTAGTGCTTTAAAAAAAGTAGAAATACCAAATTCAGTTGAATCTATATCACAAGAAGCTTTTGAAAATTGTACAAGTCTAGAAAGTATTGTAATTCCTATGAACACTAAGGTAATAGACATTTACAGAACATTTAGAGGATGTAATAATTTGACTATTTATGGATATAATAATTCTAGAGCTCAAAGGTATGCAGCAGAAAAGGATATTCCTTTCAAATTCGTGGATGAATTTTATGGAAATAAAATTAAAGATTATTTTAACATACCCAATGATAAATATGGAATAATAGTAAAAGATGAAAATGGTAAGAATGTTTCTAATGGTTTAGTAACTATAAATGATAAAACATCCAAAATAAATGATGTAGGTGTTGCAATTTTTGATAATAATTTTAGTGGAGAATGTAATTATTTAAGAATAAATTGTGAAGGATATTATGAATACATAGATAAATATTTTAACATAAATAAAAGCAAAAATTATTCAAATATAACTATATATTCAAAAAATAATTCTCCATATAAACTTAAATATGCTAAGTATATTAAAAATGGTAATGAGAAAAATATTTTAAGTGAACAAGTCAAATTATCTAATAATGATGTTTTTAGTTTGCATTGTGAAGTGATAAGTAACATAAATAATGTTGATAGATATGAATTATGGCAAAAACAAGGGAATAAGGCAATAAAAATCAGTTCTAATGGTATTTTTGAAAATTTAAATTCATCTTTATTTGAAACTGATGAGGATATTTTTGTGAAAGTATATTCTAAATCAGGAGAAATTGTAACAACATATTTAAATTTGGAAAAAGTTAAAGAAAATGATATGTCAAATTTAAAATTCTCTTTTGGAGGAGAAGAGATGTCTATAGGTGTTCCAGAAGAAATTCCGTACATAGGAGGAGGAGACCTTAAGATATCATTACCAAAATCATTACCAATTGAAGTGGAAAGTGATTCAGATGGAAAAGTTAAAGTTGCTATAAATTTTGATGATTGCGATGAATTTGATGAGAAATATGAAAATGATTATGAGGCAGAGAAAGCTTGGAAAAAATTTAAAAATAATGTAAAAGCTTTTTCTCAAGATAGCAGTAAATTTAGAAATCAAAATTTTAAAAATGCTATAAAACCATTAAAAGGAATGGCAGGTTTAAATTTAGGCTTAGATTTTAGTGTGGTAGGTTATGCAGAAGGACAATTGACCAATGAAGGATTATCAAATATATCAGGAGAACTTTGTATAAAAGTACAATCAAGTGCTGAAATGGGGGTTCAGACTGTTGTATATGTCGTTCCAATAACACTAGAATTAGCTGTGAATTCTAGCATAAAAGCTGTAGGTACTATAAGTTATGACTTTAATAGTTCAACGCTTAGTTCTGAAACAGATTTAAAGTCAGCTGCATCACTTGAACCTTTTGCTGGTATTGGAATATCAAAATTAGCAGCGGTTGGAGTTTTCGGAAAAGCGGAGTTGGAAAATACTATACAGATAGGACTACAATGTAAATTAAAAGAATCAATTTTAAAGGGTGAATTAGGAGTAAAGGCATATATTGGCTTTTTAGAGTATAGTAAATCATGGCCAAATGATGATTATAAAATATATCCTAAAGAGGAGAAAAACATAGGTTCAGTTAAATCTAATAGTTCATTAAATAGTTTATATGATATGTCAAACTATTCATTAATTGATAGAAGTTATTTAGGCGAAAAGTCCAATTGGTTGGGGAATAATAAATTAACTAAATTTGAATCATCATTAAAGGGTACAAGCATAGAAAATAATTCAAATATAAAGTCACTTTTTAAAAATACTTTTGGTAATTCATCACCAAAAATAATAAGCAGTAAAAATGATATAGTGATGGTCTTTATTGATGATGATAAAACAAGAGACGAATATAATGTTGGAAAGCTAGTATACTCTACTTATGATAAAAATACAGATACATGGAGTGAGCCAATTCAAGTAGATTCTAATAATACTTCAGACAATTCTTCATATTTATATAGTGATGGAAATGATATTTATGTTATTTATCAAGATGCAAAGAAAATATTTACTGATACAATTAAATCTAATTTTGATGAGTATACTAAATCTCTTGGAATAACAGTGGCAAAATTTAACACAAGTAATAAAAAGTTTGAAAATATTTCAACTTTAACTACAACTTCAAATTATAATTCACAACCAAAGATATCAATAATAAATAAAATTCCAACAGCAGTATGGGTATGCAATACTAATGGAGATTATTTTGGTCTTAATGGTACAAATAATATTGTATATAGTGAATTTATAAATGGAAAGTGGGCATTACCAAAGATTTTAGTTAAAAATTTAAATTGTATTACTGATATTAATGTTGGTGCATTAAACAATAAATTTTATGTTGCATATTGTTTAGATAAAGATAACAATTTAGAAACTACAAATGATAAAACTTTAAATATTGTTGATAAAAATGGAATTACTAAAAATTTATCAAATGGATTAGTTTCAAATCCAATATTTACAATTATGCCAGATACAAATTTGGATAGCTTATTATGGTATGAAAATGGAAATATAAAGGTTAGCAATGATTTATCTAATAAAATAATATTACGTGAATCTGGAATTAATAAATTAACTGATGATTTTGTTATAGCAGGAAATAAAATTATTTATTGTAATTCAGATAAAAATAATAATTCTAATATTTATATGTCAATTTATGATAGAGCTAGTAATGCATGGAGTGATGCAATAAAAATTACAAATCAAGAGAAATATATTAATGATATAAGTGTTGTAGAAGTTGATAATAACTTATTAGCAACATTTATGCAAAATGATATAACTATAACAGAAAATAATATTGAAGAAAGTAGTAATTTATGCTATAGCATGATAAATGAAATTAATGATATTTCATTAAATGATGTATATTATGAATTTAGTGATATTGTTCCTAATAAGAATATGAAACTTTATTGTGAAATAGAAAATAAAGGACAAAATACAATAAATAATTTAGTAGCAGAAATTAAAGATAGTAATAGTAATGTATTGCAGAGAAAAGAGATAAATAAAAATATTTTATCAAGTGAGACTGAAAAGTTAGAAGTTGATTTTTTAGTTCCGAGTGAAATAAAAGATAATGATTACACTATTACAGTATATGAAAAAGGTAAAGACGATAATAATATTGAAGATAATTCCTCTAAGTTTAATATAGGTTATACTGATTTGTCAGTAAATACAAACATAGTTAAAAAAGGAAATGAGGAGTGCATATTAGCAGAAGTAAAAAATGAAAGCTATGTAAATACATCTGGTACTTTGAATATATATGGAACAGGAAGTTCAGAAACTCCAGTTGCAACAAAAAAGATAGATGAGTTAAAGGCAGGAGAAACCAAATTATATTATATAGAGCTTGGAGAAGAATATTTTAATGATAACAAAAAAGGGGTAGTAAAGGTAAGTGTTTCATCAGATAAAGAAGAATATTATGATTCAAATAATTCTGATGAGGAATATGTTTATTATAAGCACAAGATTACATTTGTTAATGATGACAAAGAATATTATGTTACAGATTGTATGGATTCAACAGCATTAACTTCGTTTCCAGATGCGCCAATAAAGAATGGAAAACAATTTGCAGGATGGTATAAAGATGTTAATTGCACAGATGGAAATGAATTTGATGAAAAAACAATAATAAATGATGATATTACTGTATATGCTAAATGGATTGATAAAATAGAAATAGAAAGTTTTATAGCAGATAAAGCTTCACCACAAATAAGTGGAACAACAGTAAAATTAAGTGTAAAAGCAAAAGGAAATGGAATATTAAAATATAAGTTTATAATAAAAGATTCAAAAGGAAATTGGTATCTTTTAAGAGATTATGGAACCTCAAATACCTATAATTGGACTACAGGAGCAATAGGAGATAAAACATTATATGTAGATGTAAAAGATGAAAATGGACAAGTTGTAAGAAAGTCAATGAATTATATAGTAAAAGAAAAAATATTAGCTCCAGAAATAAGTAGTTTTATATCAGATAAAGCCTCACCACAGGTAAGTGGAACAACAGTAAATTTAAGTGTAAAAGCAAAAGGAACAGGGACATTACAATACAAGTTCTTAATAAAAGATGCATCAGGAAACTGGTTTGTAATTCAAGATTATTCATCATCAAATATAGCAGTATGGAAAGCTAGTAAAACAGGAAATAGGACACTATATGTAGATGTAAAAGATTCAAATGGACAAGTAACAAGAAAGTCAATGAGTTACACAATAACTGCAGCAGCACCAACAGTAACTAGCTTTACAGCAGATAAGAAATCATCACAAGCAAGTGGAATACAACTTCTATTAATGGCACAAGCAACAGGAGAAGGAGAATTACAATATAAATTCTTAGTAAAAGATGCATCAGGAAACTGGTTTGTAATTCAAGATTATTCATCATCAAATATAGCAGTATGGAAAGCTAGTAAAACAGGAAATAGGACACTATATGTAGATGTAAAAGATTCAAATGGACAAGTAACAAGAAAGTCAATGAATTATATTGTTAAATAAAAGAATTTAAGAATGATTATAAAATGAAAAATCAATGTAGGGTAGTTTTCTCATACATTGATTTTTTATTAATATTCTTTTATAGATAGTGTAATGAATTTTATTGAAAATAATGAAATATATAGAATGATAGTTTATACTATTGTATAATAATATTAACTTAATAAGTTTTTTCAGAATCTGTTAAGTTAATATGAAAATTAATATAAATAAGATTTTATAAATATGCATATTAAAAAATTGCATGACAAATAAAGGTTGCTTAAATAAATTTTTAAAAAAGCATCCAATTCTTAATATCTTTAGTTGAATAATTTAGTCCAGCA
>OBHU01000201.1_pt1 | contig 56399 bp, 60 predicted proteins | sample 1519071 | NCBI WGS metagenome assembly OBHU01 (sample SAMEA2452135, study PRJEB22498) | human gut metagenome
TTGAAATAACTGTTTATGAAGATAGAAGTTTCGATTTCGTAATCAAAACTCCACAAACTCCATTCTTAATAAAGAAAGTTACAGGAATCAAAAAAGGAGCTAGTAAAGGAGCAAACGAAACAGTTGCAACTTTAACACAAGCTCAATTAAAAGAAATTGCTGAAATCAAATTGCCAGATTTAAATGCTTATACAGTTGAAGAAGCTATGAAAATAGTAGCAGGAACAGCTCGTAATATGGGTGTTAAAGTCGAAGGCGAATAATAATTTTAAAAAAATATACATATAGGTAATATAACCTATGTGGGAGGAAAATCCGCGTGTACCACATAAGGAGGTAAAATAATGAAAAAAGGAAAGAAATATTTAGAAGCTGCTAAATTAGTAGATAGAACTAAACAATACACAAAAGAAGAAGCTATTAAATTAGTAAAAGAAACATCAAAAACTAATTTTGATTCTTCAGTTGAACTTGCTTTAAGATTAAATCTTGATACAAAAAAAGCAGATCAACAATTAAGAGGAGCAATCGTTCTACCAAATGGAACAGGAAAAACAAAAAGAGTATTAGTTATTGCTAAAGGAGCTCAAGCAGAAGCTGCAAAAGCTGCAGGAGCTGATTATGTTGGTGATACTGATATGTTAGAAAAAATCGAAAAAGAAAACTGGTTTGAATTTGATACAATGATAGCTACTCCAGAAATGATGCCTGGTTTAGGTAAAATAGGACGTATTTTAGGGCCAAAAGGATTAATGCCAAACCCTAAAACAGGAACTGTTACTATGGATACAAAAACAGCTGTAGAAGACGTTAAAAAAGGACGTATTGAATATCGTACAGATAGTTATGGTAACGTTCACGTTATTATTGGTAAAACATCATTCGATGATAAAAAATTATTAGAAAATTTAGATGCTTTTATTGCATTAATTAATAAAACAAAACCAGCTGTAGTTAAAGGAAAATATATTTTAAATATATCTGTATCTTCAACTATGGGTCCTGGTATCAAAATTGATACAAATAGTTTTGACAACTAATTAAAGTTGTGATATAATTTATATGTTTTGAAAACATGTGCCGTAGACAGTAGGTGTAGAAATACTTAATTTCCTACCGAGGAACTTGAATTACTTAAGTTTTTTGAGCTCTTACGGTGTAAGAGCTTTTTATACGGTTTAAAGTCGAATGGAGGTGCTAAAATGGCAAATCAAAGAATAATTGATGAAAAGAAAAAAGTTGTTGAAGAAATCGCATCAAAAATGAAAGAATCAGCATCATATGTTTTCTTTGAATATCGTGGTTTAACTGTTACAGAAACAAACGAACTTAGAAGAAAATTAAGAGAAAGTGATTCAGAATTTAAGATTTATAAAAACACTTTATCAAAACGTGCTTTAGAAACTTTAAACATTGATTTAAATGAACATTTAAATGGACCTAAAGCTATTGCTTTTGGTAAAGATGCAATAGCTCCAATTAAAGCTTTAAGCGAATTTGCAAAAGAACATGACAAGTTAGAACTTAAAGTTGGAGTTGTTGATGGTGAAATTGCTGATATTGATATGTTAAACAAACTTGCTTCAATACCATCAAGAGAAGGATTACTTACAATGCTTGCTGGTGGACTTATGGGAGTTGTTCGCGACTTATCAATTTGCTTAGACTTATATAGTCAAGATTTAGAAGAAAAATAATTAAGAAATAGGAGGAATATAAAATGGCTAAATTTACAAAAGATGAATTTATTAGTGGATTAAAAGAAATGACTATTCTTGAAGTTAAAGAATTAGTAGATGCAATGAAAGAAGAATTTGGAGTAGATCCAAGTGCTGTAGCAGTAGCTGCACCAGCTGCAGGAGCTGTTCAAGAAGAAGGACCAAGCACAGTTAATGTTACTTTAACTGCTGCAGGAGCTAACAAAATTGCTGTTATCAAACTAGTAAGAGAAATTACTGGATTAGGTTTAAAAGAAGCTAAAGAAATCGCTGATAACGGTGGAGTTGTAAAAGAAAATGTATCTGCTGATGAAGCTAATGAAATGAAAGCTAAATTTGAAGAAGCTGGAGCTTCAATCGAATTAAAATAATTAAGCTTAAAATGTTTGAGCCTGTACTATAAAATAGTATGGGCTTTAAGCGTTTTTATAAAAGGAAGGTATTATGGCACAATATTTTGAAAATGATAATACTTTAAAAAGTGAAGAACAAATAAAAAAAGTCAAAATTAATAACCAAGATTTTGAATTTATAACAGATAATGGAGTATTTTCAAAAAAAGGATTAGACTTTGGAACTAGAACATTACTTGAGACAATACCACTTGATAGAATAAAAGGAAAAGTTCTTGATTTTGGATGTGGATATGGACCAATTGGTATCTACATATCGAGAAATACTTCCGCCAAGGTTCATATGATTGACATCAACAGAAGGAGCTTGAAATTGGCAAGAAAGAATGTTGATTTGAATCATGTGAATGTTAAAATATATGAAAGTGATATATATAGTAATGTAGAAGAAAAGTTTGATTTTATTATCTCTAATCCACCAATAAGAGTAGGCAAAAAAATACTCTATAAAATATTATTTGATGCAAAAGAACACCTAAATCAAAAGGGCGAACTTTGGATTGTTATTAATAAAAATCAAGGGGCTAAAAGTATAGCTTTAGATTTAGAAAAACAATATACAGTTGAAATAGTAAATAAATATAAAGGATTTTATATTATTAAAGCTGTAAATAATTGACAATTAATAAAAACTTTGTTAAAATTATAAATTGACATATGTACTTATTTTTGTAAGTATTTGGTTTAAAAATATAGCATATAGGGGTGAAATTAGTGGCTTATATAACAAAGAAATTTGGTGACTACCGAGAAAGAAGAAGTTATGCAAAAACTAAAAATGCAATTGAACTAGAAAATTTACTAGAAATTCAAAAAAAATCATATAATTGGTTTATTGATGAAGGAATAAAAGAAGTATTTGAAGATATTTTTCCAGTTGAAAGTTTTACTGGAAATTTAATGCTGGAATTTGGAGATTATTCTTTTGATGAACCAAGATATTCAATAAAAGGGTGTAAAGAAAGATATGCAACTTATGCTGCACCTTTAAAAGTAGATGCTCGTCTTTTCAACCAAGAAACAGGTGAAGTAAAAGAACAAAGTATCTATTTAGGAGATATGCCAATTATGACTGAAGGAGGAACTTTCATCATAAATGGTGCTGAACGTGTTATCGTATCTCAACTTGTACGTTCACCTTCTGTTTATTTTGGACGCGAAATAGATAAAAATGGACGTTTAGTTATTACATCACAAATAATTCCTAACCGTGGTACTTGGTTAGAATATGAATTAGATGCTAGAGATGTTATATATGTTCGAATTGATAGAACAAGAAAAGTACCTATTACAACATTACTTAGAGCAATTGGACTTTCAAGTGATGAAGATATTATTAGTTTATTTGGTGAAAACGACTATTTAGATCGTACTATCGCCAAAGATGCTAACAAAAACACGGATGAATCATTAATTGATATTCATTCTAAATTAAGACCAGGAGAACCATCAACACTAGATAGTGCTAAAAACCAATTAGTTACTAGATTCTTTGATGCTTTCCGTTACGACTTAGCTAAAGTTGGAAGATATAAATTTAATCGTAAATTAAATATAATTGATCGTTTATATGGATGTAAACTTGCTGAAACAATCAAAGATGGTAATAAAGTTATTGCCGAAGAAGGTACTATCATTACTAAAGAAGTAATGGAAACTTTAAAACCTGTTTTAGAAAAAGGTTATGGAATGCAAGAAGTTTTAATTAATAATGAACTAGATACTTATAATAAAGTTCAAATAATTAAAGTGTATTCAAATGTAAATCCTGAAAAAGTGATTAAAATAATTGGTAATGATCCAACAACAGATATTAGAAGATTAACTATTTCTGATATTTATGCATCAGTATCATATTACTTAAACTTATTAGAAGGAATAGGAAATTTTGATGAAATAGATCACTTATCAAATAGACGTGTTCGTCAAGTCGGTGAATTATTACAAAACCAATTTAAAATAGGTATTTCAAGAATTGAAAGAGTTATTAGAGATCGTATGAGTACTCAAGAAATTACAGAAGTAACTCCGAAATCTTTAATTAATATTAGACCACTTACAGCTGCAATTAAAGAATTCTTTGGAAGCAGTCAACTTTCTCAATTCATGGATCAAACTAACCCAGTAGCAGAACTTACAAACAAAAGAAGACTTTCATCTTTAGGACCTGGTGGTTTATCAAGAGACCGCGCAGGAATGGAAGTTCGTGATGTTAACCCATCACACTACGGAAGATTATGTCCTATTGAATCTCCAGAAGGACCTAACATTGGACTTATTACTTCACTTGCAAGTTATGCTCGTGTAAATGAATATGGATTCATTATGACTCCATATCGTAAAGTTGAAAATCGTATATTAACTGATGAAATAAGATATATGACAGCTGATGAAGAATTAGAATATTATATCTCACAAGCAGCCGTTAAAGTAGATGATAATAATAAAATAGTACCAGATCGTGTACCAGTAAGATATCGTAGTGATAATATCATTGTTGAAACTGAAAAAGTTGATTATATTGATGTTTCACCACAACAAGTTGTATCAGTTGCAACACAAGGTATTCCATTCTTGGAACACGATGATGGAAAAAGAGCACTTATGGGTGCAAACATGCAACGTCAAGCAATTCCATTATTAACAGCAGAAGCACCACTTGTTGGAACAGGTGTTGAAGCAATTGCTGCTAGAGATTCAGGAGCAGTTGTTATTGCTAAAGCAGATGGTGTTGTTGATTATGTAGATGCTAAGAAAATTTTAGTAAAAACAGTAGGTGGTATGGATACATATTACTTAAATGGTTATGAAAGAAGTAATGCAGGAACATGTTACCATCAAGTACCAATCGTAAGATTAAATGACAAAGTTAAAAAAGGAATGGTTATAGCTGATGGACCAAGTACCGAAAAAGGTGAAATGGCTTTAGGTAAAAACGTAACTGTAGCCTTTATGAACTTTGATGGATATAACTATGAAGATGCTATCATTTTAAATGAAAGATTAGTTAAAGATGATGTTTATACATCAATACACATTGAAGATTATCAAATTGAATGTCGTGATACAAAACTTGGACCAGAAGAGTTTACACGTGATATACCAAATGTAAGTGAAGAAGCTCGTAAAAACTTAGATGAAAATGGTATTATTCGTATTGGAACAGAAGTTAAAGACGATGACATTTTAGTTGGTAAAGTAACACCAAAAGGAATGGCTGAACTTACAAGCGAAGAAAAACTATTACATGCTATCTTTGGTGAAAAAACAAGAGAAGTAAGAGATACTTCACTTCGTGTACCTCATGGTGGAGAAGGAATTGTACATGATGTAAAAATCTTCACTAAAGAAGATACTGATGAACTTCCAGCAGGTGTTTCAAAAATAGTTCGTGTTTATATTGCACAAAAACGTAAAATAAGAGTTGGAGATAAAATGGCTGGTCGTCATGGTAATAAAGGTGTTATCTCATTAGTTTTACCAGAAGAAGATATGCCATATTTAGCAGACGGACGTCCTGTTGATATCTTACTTAACCCACTTGGAGTTCCATCTCGTATGAATATCGGACAAATACTAGAAATGCATTTAGGAATGGCTGCTAAATCATTAGGAATTCATGTTGCAACACCAGTATTTGATGGGGCAACTCGTGATGAAATAATTGATGCCTTAAAAGAAGCTGGTCTTGATGAAGATGGTAAAGCTGTTCTATATGATGGACGTACAGGAGAAGCTTTTGATAATCGTATAAGTGTTGGAGTTATGTATATGATTAAACTTCACCACATGGTAGATGATAAACTACATGCAAGATCTACAGGTCCTTATTCACTTGTTACACAACAACCACTTGGTGGTAAAGCACAATTTGGTGGTCAAAGATTTGGAGAAATGGAAGTTTGGGCACTTTATGCTTATGGTGCAGCTCATGTTCTTCAAGAAATGATGACAATTAAATCAGATGATGTTGTAGGTCGTGTTAAAGTATATGAGGCCTTAGTAAAAGGAACACCAATTCCAAAATCTGGTATTCCAGAATCATTTAGAGTACTTGTTAAAGAATTCCAAGCTTTAGGACTTGATATGACAGTTCTTAATGAAGAAGGAGAATTTGTTGATATTGGTGAAGTAGAAGCCGAAGATGATGACAATTATTTAGTAAATGATGATTTTGAAAAAGAAGAACCAGAAGAAATAGATGAAGAAGAAATTATTGAGGTAACAGAGGAAGACATGGAAGAAGTAAGTGATGTTGAACCAACTGAGGAAGATATCAAAAATTTAGAAGAAAATATGGAAGGGGATGAGGATTAATGAACGTAAATAATATTCAAGGATTAAGAATTTCGATTGCCTCACCCGAAAAAATAAGAAAACAATCACATGGTGAAGTTAAAAAAGCTGAAACTATTAACTATCGTACATTAAAACCAGAACGTGATGGATTATATTGCGAAAAAATATTTGGGCCATCTAAAGACTATGAATGTAGTTGTGGTAAATATAAAAAATTAAGATACAAAAACATTATTTGTGATAAATGTGGAGTAGAAGTAACAAGCTCTAAAGTTCGTCGTGAACGTATGGGACATATAGAACTTGCTACTCCTGTATCCCATATTTGGTTTTTCAAGGGAATTCCATCTCGTATGGGACTTGTTCTTGATATGTCACCAAGAGAACTAGAAGAAGTATTATACTTTGTTTCTTATGTTGTTTTAGATCCAGGGGCTGCGCCACTTGAGAAAAAACAAACAATTAGTGATAAAGAATATCGTGCTTATTACGAAAAATATGGAAATACATTCAAAGTAGGAATGGGTGCTGCTGCTATTAAAGAATTACTTATGGAAGTAGATATTCCTAAAGAAGTAGAAGAAGTAAAAAAAGAAATCGAAGAAATAAAAGATGCTACAAGTCAAAAACGTATTCGTTTAATTAAACGATTAGATGTTCTAGATGCCTTTTTAGAATCAGGAAACCGTCCAGAATGGATGATTATGGATGCTATTCCTGTTATACCACCAGAACTTAGACCAATGATTCAATTAGATGGTGGAAGATTTGCTACATCAGACTTAAATGACTTATATAGACGTGTTATAAATCGTAACAATCGTTTGAAAAAACTAATTGATTTAGGAGCACCTTCAATTATCATTCAAAATGAAAAACGTATGCTTCAAGAAGCTGTAGATGCTTTGTTTGATAATGGTCGTCGTGGTCGTAATATCACAGGAGCCGGAAATAGACCTTTAAAATCACTATCTAGTATGCTTAAAGGTAAACAAGGACGTTTCCGTCAAAACTTACTTGGTAAACGTGTTGATTACTCTGGTCGTTCTGTTATCGTTGTAGGACCAACTTTAAAAATGTATGAATGTGGTATACCAAAAGAGATGGCTCTTGAATTATTTAAACCACATGTAATAAATGGTTTAGTAACTAAAGAAATAGCCTCAAATATTAAAGCTGCTAAAAGAATGATTGAAAATCAAGATGAACGTGTTTGGGATATTGTTGAAGAAAAAATTAAAGAACACCCTGTTATGCTTAACCGTGCTCCAACACTTCACAGACTTGGTATTCAAGCATTTGAACCAAAATTAATAGGTGGTCGTGCTATTAGACTACATCCACTTGTTTGTGCTGCTTTCAATGCCGATTTCGATGGGGACCAAATGGCTGTCCATGTACCAATTACACCAGAAGCTCAAGCAGAAGCACGAATTCTAATGTTAGGTGCAAATAACATCTTGAAACCATCAGATGGTAATCCAATTGTTACTCCAGGACAAGATATGATCTTAGGAAACTATTATATAACAATTGAAAGAGCTGATGAACCAGGAGAAGGAAGAGTATTCAAAAACCCTAATGAAGCATTAATGGCATATGAAAGAAGAGAAATAACACAACATACAAGAATTGCTATTCCTGTTTCAGGATTTAAATATAAATTATTTACAGAAGAACAAAGTGATAAATACTTAGTTACAACTGTAGGAAAATTAAAATTTAATGAAATTTTCCCTGATACATTCCAATATATTAATGAAGGTACAAAAGAAAATATTGAAGGTATAACACCAAATAAATATTTCTTAGCAAAAGGTACTAATATAAAAGAAGCTATTAAAGAATTAGAACTTGTAAAACCTTTTGGTAAAAAAGTTTTAACACAATTAATTGCTCAAATATATAAAAGATATCATACAACTGAAACATCTATTATGCTTGATAAGATGAAAGATTTAGGATTTAAAGAATCAACACTATCAGGTATATCAATTGGAATAGGTGATATTATAGCCTCTAAAAATAAGGAAAAAATATTAGCAGATGCAACTGAAAAAGTAGCCCAAGTTAATAAACAATTCAAAAGAGGTCTTATTACTGATAGAGAAAGATATGAAAAAGTTGTTAAAACATGGAATAATGCTAAAGATGAAATTGCAGAAGAATTAGAAAATATCATTAAAACAAATAAAGCAAATCCAATCTCAATGATGATTGATTCAGGAGCTCGTGGTAACATGAGTAACTACAACCAAATGGCTGGTATGCTTGGACTTATGGCTAAACCAAATGGTGAAGCTGTTGAAATTCCAATTACATCTTCATTCAATGAAGGAGCAAGTGTGTCAGAGTTCTTCTTAGCAACACATGGTATCAGAAAAGGTTTTGTTGATACAGCCTTAAAAACAGCCGATGCTGGATACTTAACTCGTCGTCTTGTTGATGTTGCTCAAGATGTTATTGTTAAAGAAGAAGATTGTCAAACAGAACAAGGTGTTGTTGTTGAAGCCTTTGTTAATGCAGATGGAACTGTAGTTGAAAGTCTAAGAGATCGTATCGTTGGACGTTATACTAATAAGAAAGTAATTGATCCAGAAACTAAAGAAGTTTTAGTTGATAGAAATACTTATATTACAGAACAATTAGCTGATAAAATTATTAATGCAGGAATTACTAAAGTAGGTATAAGAACAGTTCTTACATGTAAATGTGAGCATGGTGTATGTAAACATTGTTATGGACGTAACTTAGCTACTGGACATATTGTTGAAATAGGTGAAGCTATTGGTATTATGGCTGCTCAATCAATTGGTGAACCAGGTACCCAACTTACAATGCGTACTATCAACTCTGGTGGTGTAGCTGGTGATGATATTACTCAAGGTTTACCTCGTGTTCAAGAATTATTTGAAGCCCGTAATCCAAAAGGTAAAGCTACTATTTCAGAAATTAATGGTGTAGTAAGTGAAATTGAAGAACAAAACGGTAAATTTGTTATTTCCGTTAAAAATGATGTTGAAACAAAATCACATACTTCGAATTATGGTGCTAAACTCGCTGTTAGTAAAGGTGATGAAGTTTTAGCTGGTGATAGACTTACTCATGGTGCTATTAGTCCAAAAGAATTATTAAGTGTTACAGATCCAATTTCGGTACAACAGTATATTTTATTTGAAATTCAAAAAGTTTATCGTTCACAAGGTGTTGATATTTCTGATAAACACGTTGAAATTATTGCTAAACGTATGATTTCACGTATTAAGATTATTAACTCTGGAGATTCATATTTCTTACCTGGAACAATGGTAAATATTAATGAATTTACTGATATTAATAAAAAATTAATCCTTGAAGGAAAAAGACCATCTACTGGTCGTCCAGTTCTTCTAGGAATTACTAAAGCTTCCCTTGAAACAGATTCATTCTTATCAGCTGCATCATTCCAAGAAACAACAAGAATTCTTACTGATGCTGCAATTCACGGTAAAGTAGATCATTTAAATGGTCTAAAAGAAAATGTTATTATAGGAAAACTTATTCCAGCAGGAACAGGTGCAAGAAAATATCAAGACTGTGAATATGATTTAGAAGTTAATATGGCAAATGAAGAACCATTAGAAGTTTTAGAACAAGAATTAATGGATTAATATAAAAGCAGAACATTTAGTTCTGTTTTTTTTGACAAATTGTGTATAAAATACTATAATATATCTAATTAGGTGGTGTATATATGGAATTAGATAAGCATTATATAAATCAAATAGAAGTTGTAACAAATATATTTTCAGTAATAGATGGTAAAGTTAAGGTATTACTTTTTAAAAAAATGGAAGAACCTTTTAAAGGATATTGGATGTTACCAAGTAATCTTCTTATGACGAGTGAAACAATTGAGGAATGTGCAGTTGCAACAATATATGAATTTATAGGAATTAAAAATTTATATATGAAACAGTCAGATATTTTTAGTAAAATTGATCGTTTACCTGGAATGAGAATTCTTGCTAATTCGTTAATATGTTTAATAGATTATGATAACTATTCATATAATAAAAATAGTAGAATTGAAAGTTCTTGGTTTGATATAGATGAAGTACCTAAAATGATTTATGATCATGGAAGTATTTTAAGTGCTGCGATATCTAATCTTCGTACTTTACTTCCAAATGATTATAATATGATGAAAATACTTTATCCAAAAGATTTCACACTACCAGAACTTCAAATAACATATGAACACTTACTAGGTCGAAAATTAGATCGTCGAAATTTTAGAAAAAAATTAATTCATTTAGATATATTAGAAGATACAATGGATAAAAATAATAAAACAAATGGAAGACCAGCAAAATTGTATTGTTTTAAAGAAGATTTGGAAAGGAGCATATTTTAATGAATAACAAAGGATGGGGATTATCAACTCTAATAGGATTTTTAGCTATTTTTGGTGTTTTTCTTTTAATATCAAGTATTTTGTATAATAAAAATTTTTCAGATATTAATGATATAGATGAGGAAGAAACAGAAGAGAAAACAAAGACGGAAGTTGAAGAAGCAGTTCAAGAAGAGGAAGAAAGCAGTAAAGAAAATATTACGTATGATGATTATCAAAAATTAGAAACAGTTTTAAAAGATAGTGCTGAAAAATATATTAAAAACAAAAAAATAAGTAGTGAATATAAAACAATTATTACATATAATGATATAAAGGACGAAAATCTAATTAATGAATTTGTTGATCCTAAAACAAAAGAAAGTTGTAATGGTTATGTTATATATGATAATAATGATTTAAAACCATATATAAGATGTACAGGTAATTACCAAACAGAAAATTATAATGAAGAATTAGAATAAAAAATCAAACAACTACTTGACTAACTTATGGATATAATGTAAAATTATATTCGTAGCGTGGAGACATACTCAAGAGGCTGAAGAGGCGCCCCTGCTAAGGGTGTAGGTCGGGCAACTGGCGCGAGGGTTCAAATCCCTCTGTCTCCGCCATAATGTTATTAATTTCGTTTATTCGAATTGAAATAGGTATCTTTCATTTGAAAGATATTTTTTTGTCAACAATTAGTAAAATTATGAAAATTCAGTATATAAAAAAAATAATATGATGTATAATAAAATTAGAATGAGAGAGTGATATTATGATAAGAGCAATTAATATAGAAAAGGTTGAGTCTGGGATGCTTTTGGGACAAACTGTTTGTGATGATAATAATAGAAAATTAATGTTAAAGGATAAAGAATTAACTGATTTTTCTATTGAAAAATTAAAAGAATTGGGATTTAATTTTCTTTATATTGAAAATGAAATAGGTGAGGAATTTCAAAATGAAGATGTTATTTCAGATGAATTAAAAAAGAAAATGTCGGATGATTTAAAAAGATTAGATATAACATCTACAATAGAAAATGCTAAAAGCATAGTTGAAACAGTTTGTGATAATTACCACAATATATTTGATACTATAGATATTAGAAATAGTAATGATTATTTATTTAAACACTCTATTATGGTAGCCGAATTTTCTATTGCTATTGGTATAAAATTAAATTTAAATCAAAGAGAACTAGTTAATTTAGCCACATCAGCGTTACTTCACGATATTGGAAAATTGTGTATTAATAAAGAGTTACTTGATAAAATTAAATTAAGTGATAAAGAATTAATGTATCAAGAAAAACTACATCCAATTTATGCATATAGTTTATTATCTAAAGTACCGGAAATTACAGCAACTACTAAAACGGCTATTTTATTTCATCATCGAAATGAAGATGGAACAGGTTTTCCTGAAAATATAAAAGTACCAGATCATATATTTTATAAGATATTACACGTAGCTGATACTTATGATAATTTGATATCATCTAAAAATGGAATGAATCCATCAGATGCATTAGAGTATTTATATGCTAATTCAGAAACTTTATTTAATGTTGATGTTGTAAATGCTTTTAAAAGTTGTATACCAATTTATCCAAGAGGAATAGAGGTTAAATTATCAAATGGCTTGGATGGGGTAGTTATAGATAATACAGGTGATAAATCGCGCCCTAAAATTAAGGTTTTAATAAAAGGAACAAATGTAGTGTTTGACTTAAGGAAAAATTTGGATATAACAATAAAGTATGTAAAAACAAATTATGAAGACATAGAAAAAAGATACTAATTAAGGTATCTTTTTTAGCTATATAATTCTTTTTTTAACAAATCAATATTTTCATTTAGTAAACTTATATAATCTTCTTTAGAATTCCTTTGATTTTCAGTTAGATTTGATAAATCATTTAATTCTAATATTTCTACGCCTGTTTTTTTAACTATTTTTTGAACATTTTTATTTAAATTATTTGCATCAGTAGAGAAAATATATGTTATTTGTTTTTTTCTAACCATTCTTATAACATCAGAGATAGTTTTATCAGTTAATTCTTCATTATCTTCTAATGAAATAACTTCAAATCCGTATTTCTCTAAAAATTTAAATGAACTATTATCAACAACAATTGTTTTTTTAGAAGAATTTTCATTCATTAATTTTATTTTCGCATCAATATTAGATATTTCAAGTTTTAATTTACTATAATTATTATCAATTTCTGTTTTTAAATATTGGTTAGTTATATACTCTAATAATCCATTTTTAACATTTAAACTCATCATAAGAAAGTTGGAAGGATCTAGCCATAATTCTTCAACATGATTATTGTATTCCATTGTAGCAGTAGTATCAATTATCATTAGATCTTTATTATAATTAAACATAGAAGTTACATAATCTTTTTCATCACTAAGTCCATTAAAAATAAACATATTTCCTTTACTATAATCTTTAATTTGTTTATCAGTAAGAGAATATTTCGAAACATCAACACCATCTGGATAAATACTTTTTACATTAGAATTTTTACCATATAGGGTATCAACAATATATTCAATTGGATAAACACTTGTATATATTGTAATATCCTCAAGATCATCCTTTTTAAAACATCCACTAGTTAAAAATACTAAACCAATAGAAAATAACCCAATTATTCTTTTCATTTTATCTTCCTTTCTGGAACTGGATCATAGCCCTTAATTCCCCACGGATTACATTTTATAATCCTTTTGATTGCTAAAAAAGATCCTTTTAAACTTCCATGTTTTTCAATAGCTTCAATTGCATAATTTGAACATGTCGGAATACACCTACATTTATTATGGAAGTTACCAGGAATATGTTGGTACAACTTTATACCTTTTATTAATATCTTTTTCATAATAAAATAATTATACTAGAAAAAAGCAAATTTGTAAAATAGTAATTTAATTGTTAAAAAGATAATTTTATGAGTCATAAAGTTTTGTATTTTTTAATATACATGTTATAATTAATAAAGGTGATATTTTATGAAAAATAAATCAATAACAAGTCGTGATGTAGACTTTGCTAAATGGTATACCGATGTTGTAATGGCTGCTCATTTAGCTAGCTATACAAACGTAAAGGGTTGTATTGCTATTGAACCAAACGGATATGCAATATGGGAAAAAATGCAATCAATCCTAGATAAAAAATTTAAAGAGTTAGGTCATGTTAATGTTCAAATGCCATTATTAATTCCAGAAAACTTATTAAAAAAAGAAAGTGACTTAGTAGAGGGATTCGCACCAGAAGTAGCTTGGGTAACTCAAGGTGGTCAAAAAGAATTGGAAGAGAAACTATGTATTAGACCAACAAGTGAAACAATGTTTTGTGATTACTACAAAGATCATATTTCATCATATAGAGACTTACCTAAATTATATAATCAATGGTGTAACGTTTTAAGATGGGAAAAAGAAACAAGACCTTTCTTAAGAAGTAGAGAGTTTTTATGGCAAGAAGGTCATACTATTCATAGTACAAAAGAAGAGGCAGAACGTGAAACAAAACAAATGATGGATGTTTATAAATGGTTTCATCATGAAATTTTAGCTATTCCATCTATTACAGGTTTAAAAACAGAAAAAGAAAAATTTTCTGGAGCTGAATATACTTTAACTAATGAAGCATTAATGTATAACGGAGTGGCATTACAAGCTGGAACAAGTCATTATTTTGGTCAAAAATTTAGTGAAGCATATGATATAAAGTTTTTGAACAAAGAAAATAAATTAGAATGTGCTTATCAAACATCATGGGGAACAACAACAAGAATGATTGGTGGATTAATTATGGTTCATAGTGATGATAAAGGATTAGTACTACCACCTAAAATAGCACCAAAACAAGTTGTTATAATTCCAATTGGTAAAGATGAAAGAGTTAATGCTTTAGCGCACAAAATAAATGAAAAATTAAATAAAAATGATATTATTTCTTATATTGACTTAACAGACAAAACACCAGGATTTAAATTCGCAGAAGCTGAAGTAAATGGAATTCCAGTTAGAATTGAAATCGGACCTAGAGATTTAGAAAATAATAAAATAACTTTAGCTAGACGTGATACTAGTCAAAAATATGTTGAAGATATTAATATAGACATTGTAGATTATGTTAAAAATTTAATGGATACTATTCAAAAAGACATGTATGAAAGAGCTAAAGAAAGAAGAGATGCATTAACATTCGAAGCACATAACTTAGAAGAAATGAAAGATATTTTAAATAAACAACCAGGTTTCATTCATGCTATGTGGTGTGGATCAAAAGAATGTGAAGAAAAAATCAAAGAAATAAAAGGATGTAAATCTAGATGTATTTTAGAACATGAAAAGAAAATAGATGATAAATGTGTCTGTTGTGGAGATGCTGCTAAATATCATGTTGTTTGGGGCATTCAATATTAAAGGGTGATAAGATGAAAATATTAGAAGATTTAAAAATAATTCCCAATGATATAAATTTATATGAAACAGCCTTTACTCATACCTCTTATGCTAATGAGAATAATGTTGCAAGTTATGAGAGATTAGAATACTTGGGTGATGCTGTATTGGAACTAGTTATGAGTGAATACCTTTATTTAAAAACAAATAACGATGAAGGTGAAATGACAAAATTAAGAGCTCATTATGTATGTGAAGATGCTTTAAATGAATATTCGTTAAAACTTGGATTAAATGAATATTTAAAACTAGGTCATGGAGAAGAAAATAGTGGCGGAAAATTTCGTAAAGCAATAGTTGCTGATATTTATGAAGCTTTCACTGGTGCTATCTTCCTAGATCAAGGATTTGAAAAAGCTAAACAATTTATTTATGATTCAGCTATTTATTTTGTAGAAAACAATTTATTAGAATTTATTAGAGATTATAAATCAGAATTACAAGAACTAGTTCAAACAGATAAAAGAGCAGTTGAGTATATTTTGATAGAAGAAACAGGACCAGCTCATAATAAAACATTCAAAATAGATGTTAAAATAGATGACATAATATATGGCGAAGGAATTGCTCATAGTAAAAAGGAAGCTGAACAATTAGCGGCTAAGAATGCTTTAGAAAAAAGTGTTGGAAAAATCAGTTAAAACTGATTTTTTTTAAATGAAAGGAGAAAATGATGGAAAAAAATCAGAGCTTTGAATATTTTTGTAAAACTAATAATAAATTAGAACTATTAAAACTGTATAATAGAGAAAAAAATAAAGAAAAACCAAATGAAATATATTATTCAGGAACAAAAAAATACTTTTTTAAATGTCCAAGTTGTAATATGGAATGGACTGGAAAGATGAATAAAATGAATAGTTTATCAAAAGGTGAATATAACGTTATAAAAAAACAAAAAGAAATTACTTATTGTCCTTATTGCAAAGGAACGAAAATTTCTAAATATTATAATCTCACAACTAAGTATAGTAAAATACTAGATTATTGGGATGAAGAAAAAAACAAAATAGATCCTAAAAGTCTTTCCCCTCACACACATGAAAAATTTTATTTAAAGTGTAAAAATATAGAATGCGATTATAGAGAACAAACACCTAGGACGATAAAGGATTTTATAAGATATATCGATAACTATAAATGTCCAAAATGTTCAAACGGAAAAAATAAAATGGTAAATGAATGGAATAATTTAAAAGTAAGATATCCTGAAATAATAAAGGAATGGGATTATGGAAGAAATGAAAAAAATCCTGAAGAATATCTTGGCTCTAGTAATGAAAAAGTGTGGTGGAAGTGTCGTAAAAATCATCACTATCAATGTCGTATCAACAATAAAATTTTCTTAAATAGGGGATGTCCTATATGTTTTAATCAATATAAAACTTCTTTTTTAGAGCAAACAATATATTTTTATATTAAGAAATGTTTTTTTGATGCTGAAAACCGCATTATTGATTCTAAAACAAATAAAGAAATTGATATTTTTATTCCCAGTAAAAAAATAGCTATAGAGGTAAGTACTAAATATTATCATAAACAAAAAGATAAAAAAGATAAAGAAAAACTCTTAAATTTAGCTGAATATTATAAAGTTTATTCTATTCAAGAATATGATGATAAAATAAATCATCAATTAATAAACTATATTGTAATTCCTAATTTTATTCCCAGTAAAAAAACATATGAAAAATTTAATGATATAATATATAATTTACTTCGAAAATTGGATCCAAATAGTATTACATATCCTAATATTAATATCGAACGTGATACTATTGATATTTTAAATAATTATATTAAAAATGAAGTAGAAGATAGTTTTGAAGATAAATATCCTATATATTCTAAAGATTGGAATTATAATAAAAACGGAAATTTAACTCCTTCCATGTTTAAAGCAACTAATAACTATTTTAGATTTAATTGGATTTGTTCAAATTGTGGAAAGGAATATCAAATGACTATGAGTAATAGAATAAGAACTAAGAAAGAAAGTTGTCCATCTTGTTCTAAACAAGGTAAAAAAGCAAATGAAAATAATAGTTTAGGCAATTTATATCCAAATTTAATTTCTTATTGGCATTCTGATTTTAATGAATTAAGTATTTATGATGTAAGAGCAGGATCAGAAAAAACAGCTATTTTCATAACTAAAAGTAAAAAATGTGTACCGGTTAAAATATGTAATATTACGATGACTTTAAAGAATAATATCAATTTGGATATTAATAAATATTTAGAAAATGTCTTAAGTAGAATACATAACAGTTTGAACTAAACTTTACACTATTTTATGTCAAGAAAAATATAAATAATAAACTTTCTTAAAAATGATATTTAAATATATCATTTTTTTTACAATTTTGCTATAATTAAAGAAGGTGAACATATGAAAAATATATATGGAATGACATTATCAGATTTAGAAACATATTTTATCAGTATTGGCGATAAAAAATTTAAGGCAATTCAAGTTTTTGAATGGCTTTATAAAAAACGAGTTTCTAGTTTTCAAGAAATGACAAATGTAAAAAAAGAAACTTTAAATAAAATAGAAGAAGACTTTAATTTAGATAAACTCAAAATTATTGATAAAAAAGTTGGTAAGGATGTTACTAAATATTTATTTGAATTAAATGATTGTGAAAAAGTGGAAGCTGTTTTAATGAATCATGATTACGGAAATAGCCTATGTGTATCAACACAAGTAGGATGTAATATGGGGTGTACTTTTTGTGAAAGTGGCCGACTAAAAAAGGTTCGTAATTTAGAAGTTCATGAAATGGTGTTACAAATCCTTGCAATTGAAGATGATCAAAATACTAGAATTTCTCATGTTGTTTTAATGGGAATAGGAGAACCTTTTGATAACTATGATAATATTATTAAGTTTATTGATATTATTAATAGTGGTAAAGGTATTGATATAGGAGCTCGTCACATAACAGTATCGACTTGTGGAATAATTCCTAAGATTAAAGATTTTATAAACAATGGTAAACAAGTTAATCTAGCTATTTCACTTCATGCTTCAAATGATGAACTTCGAAGTAGGTTAATGCCAATTAATAAAGCATATCCTCTTAAGAATTTAATCGAAGTTTTAAAAGAATATATAGAAAAAACAAATAGAAGAGTTACTTTTGAATATATATTATTAAAAGGTGTTAATGATAAAGAAGAAAATGCAATTGAACTTGCAAGATTAATTAATAAAATGAATGCTTATGTTAATTTAATTCCATATAATGAAACAAGTCATATAGAATATAAAAAAAGTGATAAGAAACAGATTTTGAAATTTTATGATATTTTGAAAAAAAATAACATAAATGTAACTATTAGAAGAGAATTTGGTAGTGAGGTTATGGCTGCATGTGGACAACTAAGAGCAAACCATGAAAGGAGTTAAAAAATGAAATATAGTTATTTAACAGATCCCGGAAAAGTACGTGATCATAATGAAGATAGTGTTGTAATAACTGAAAATGCTAATAAAGAAATCCTTCTTGCTGTTGCAGATGGAATGGGAGGACATTTAGCTGGAGAAGTAGCTTCTTCTATTGCTATTACACATATTGGTAAAAGATTTAGAGAAATGAGTACAGTTGGAAATAAAGAAGATGCCTTTAATTGGTTACAGGAAGCTTTTAGTGAAATAAATGCTTTGATTTACCAATATACAGAATCTCATCCAGAGAGTAAAGGAATGGGTACAACTTTAGTAACAGCTGTTCTAACAAATGATTTTCTTCTTTTTGGAAATATAGGTGATTCATCAGGATTTGTTGTTAAAAACAATAAATTACATAAAGTAACAGTTGATCATACTTTAGTTAATCTACTTGTTAAATCAGGAGAACTAACTGAAGAAGAAGCAAAAGATCATCCAAGAAAAAATGTTCTTATGAAAGCACTTGGTGCTGTAACAAATGTTGAAATGGATATCTTTGATGTTGAAACAGATATAGATGGAATTGTTTTATGTAGTGATGGACTTACAAATATGTTAGAAAATGAACAAATAATGAAAGTTTTAAGTAGTGATTTAGAAATTGAAGATAAATTGAAAAAATTAATATGTAAATGTAATAATCGTGGTGGAAATGATAATATTTCTATTGCTTATTTAGATAAAGGTGGTGCACAATGATAACAAGAGGTCAAAAAATAAACGATCGTTATGAAATAATAAGAAGTATTGGTGAAGGAGGAATGGCTAATGTCTATTTAGCTCGTGATTTAATCCTTGATCGTGAAGTTGCCGTTAAAATTTTACGTGGTGATTTAGCTGGCGATGAGAAATTTGTAAGGAGATTTCAAAGAGAAGCTATTGCAGCTAGTAGTCTTTCACATCCAAACATAGTTGAAATGTATGACGTTGGAGAAGATGATGGTAATTACTTTATTGTTATGGAATATGTTGAAGGAAAAACATTAAAAAGTTTAATAAAAAAACGTGGAGCATTAACTCTATCAGAAACAATTGATATTATGTTACAAGTAACTAGTGGGCTTATGTGTGCTCATGAGAGTTATATAATTCATCGTGATATTAAACCTCAAAACATTTTAATATTAGATGATGGACAAGTTAAAATAACAGATTTTGGTATTGCTATGGCTTTAAATAGTAATGAATTAACGCAAACTAATTCAGTAATGGGATCAGTTCATTACTTACCTCCAGAACAAGCAAATGGAACAGGATCAACTGTTCAAAGTGATATTTATTCAGCTGGTATTTTAATGTATGAATTATTAGTAGGTAAACTTCCATTTAAAGGTGAAAATGCTGTTGAGATTGCTATTAAACAAATGAAAGATAAAATACCAAGTGTTTGTGAAATAAATCCTGATATTCCTCAAAGTGTTGAAAATGTAATTTTAAAAGCTACAGCTAAAAATCCTAAAAATCGTTATAAAACAGCTAAGGATATGCATGATGATTTAAAAACGGTTTTGAGTGAAGAAAGAAAAAATGAAGAAAAATGGGTATATGAATATCCTGAATCTGAATTTGAAGAAAAAGGAATAACTAATTCACGTCTTAAAAGAAATGCTGATAAAGTAAATGAAGAGGAAGAAGACCAAAAGACAAATAAAGCTTTAATTATAGCAGGTTCTATCTTAGGCGGATTAATTTTAATTACCCTAATTGTTTTCTTTATTATTCCAAAAATAACTGGAGGTAGAGAGATAACTATTCCAGATGTTTCAAAAATGAGTGTTGAAAAGGCTAAAGAAACTTTAAAAGATGAAGGATTGAAGGTTGATTCAAAACAAAAAAAGGAATATAGCGATGAAGTTAAAAAAGGAAAAGTAATTAATACATCTCCTGGTAAGGGAAAATCAATTAAAAAAGGTACTAAAGTAAAATTGATTGTTTCTAAAGGAGAAGAGAGTGTTAAAGTAAAAGATTATACAGGAACAGATTATAAGAAATTGAAAAAGAAATTGGAGAAAAAAGGAATAATAGTTGAAATAAAAGAGGAAGAACATTCAACTGATGATAATTTAGAAGAAGGAACAATTATTGAACAAAGTATTAAAGAAGGCGAAAAAATAAAAAAAGGAGATACAATTGTATTAACAGTTGTAAAAATGGTAACTGTTTATCCTGATTTTGTTAATGAAGGATATACATTAGAAAAAGTTCAAGCTTTCTGTGATAAAAATAATATTACTTTAGAAACAATTGAAAAAGAGACAAATGATGCTAAAGAAGGATCAATTATTTATCAAAATAGAACAGCAGGAAGTAAAGTTGTAAGTGGTGTTACACTAAAAGTTACAGTTGCTAAAAAAATTCCTGAAGTAGCAGTAAATTCAATTACTTTAAATCGTGGTGATCAAAGTTTTTTAGTGGTAGGTGATACTGTAACAATTGGTGCAACTATAAATCCAAGCAACGCAACAGATAAAACACTTACATGGAAAAGTAGTAATACAGGAGTTGCAACCGTAAATAATGGTACTATAGTAGCCAAAGGTAAAGGAACAGCAACTATTACTGTAACTTCTAGTAACGGAAAAAGCAATTCGATTGTTGTAGAAGTAAAGGAAGCTGATTCAGAGTAGCCTATGGAAGGAAAAATTATTAAATTAATTAGTAATGATTATACTGTTTTAAGTAATAATAAAAAATACATCTGTAAAAGTAGAGGTAAATTTAGAAAATTAAAGATTTCACCTCTTGTTGGAGATCAGGTTGTATTTGATGATATTAACAATTATATTTTGGAGGTCAAAAAAAGAAAAAATGAACTAGTAAGGCCTCCTGTTGCTAATATCGATCAAGCATTTATTATAACAAGTGTTAAACACCCTAATTTTTCGACCAATTTATTAGATAAATTGATAGATATAATAGAGTTTAATAATATTGAACCAATAATATGTTTTACAAAATTAGATTTACTTAACAAAGAAGAACAAAATGATATAGATGTGTATATAAATTATTATAAAAAAATTGGTTATAAAGTATTTATTAATACTCAAATTTCAGAAATAAAAGAACAATTTAAAAATAAAATAAGTGTTTTTACCGGACAAACTGGTGCTGGTAAATCCACACTCTTAAATAATATAAATCCAAATTTAAAAATTAAAACGGATGATATTTCTTATGCTTTAGGTCGAGGGAAACATACAACTAGACATGTTGAATTGATTGAGTTAGAAAATGGTTTCGTAGCTGATACTCCTGGTTTTTCTAGTCTTGAATTTATTGATATGAAAGATATTGATATAAGAGATAATTTTGTTGAATTTGAACTTTATAAAGAAAAATGTAAATATCGTGATTGTATGCATGATAAAGAAGATGAATGTGAAGTTAAAAATAAAGTTAGAAGTGGTGACATTTTAGAAAGCCGTTATCAAAATTATTTGAATTTTATTCATAAACGTGAGAGGTGATAGAATGCTATCTGTTTCAATATTAGATATAAAAACTGATGAAAAATTAAAAAAATTAGATGAATTAGATTTTGATTATATTCACGTTGATGTTATGGATAATAAATTTGTACCAAATATCACGAAAGACTTTGAAAAACTAAAAAAACAATTTCAAAATATAAAGCACCCATTAGATATTCATTTAATGACATATGATTTAATTTCTTATATTGATACTTATAAGGAATTAAATCCTAAATACATTACGTTTCATGTTGAGGCAACTAAAAACCCAGTTTTAGTTATAGAACATATAAAAAAAAATAATATTAAGGTTGGTATCTCTATAAAACCAGATACTGATATAAGTAAAATAAGGCCATATTTAAACATAGTTGATTTAGTTTTAGTAATGTCTGTTAACCCTGGTTATGGTGGTCAAAAATTTATTGATATAACTGATAAAATAAAAGAATTAAAAAAATTAAGTAGAGAATATAATTATAATTATTTAATTGAAGTAGATGGTGGAATTAATAATAAAACAGTTAAACTAGTTAAAGATGCTGACCTTGTTGTAGTTGGTAGTTATATTGTTTCTAGTAATAACTACAAAACAGCTATCGATAGAATTAAGAGTAATTTAAAATGAAAAAAGGTTTTACTTTAACTAGTTTTTTATCTGTAATTGTTATAGTAAGTTTTATTATTTTAATAACACTGCCAGCACTTTTAAGACTAGAAAAAAATATAAGAAATGAATCCATTGTCAATTCAATTAAAAGTTTTAACGAAGAAATAGAAGCTGGTTTAATGGAAAGAGAAAATGGAAATATAGCTTTTCCAGATGAAATATCGGAAAACTGTTATTCCGTTAAAGAAATAAATAGTACTCTTTCAATAAAAGAAGTGACTCCGTCAAATGGAACTGTATGCATTGATATTAAAACAAAAAAAGTTAGTAGTATTGATTCAGAATACAAACATAAAAGTTTAAAGTATACAGGTTTAAATGGTAAAATAAAACTTGGCGATGAAGTTATAGGTTATTTAAAAAAGAAAAATAAAAGCATAACTTTCTATATAAATGGATTTAGTTATACAACAACTAAAGGTACAACTTGGTGTGAATATGCAAAGGAAATAAATAGTAATATAAATTGTTTAGATAATACTTATTTTAATCAAGGAACAAAAATGAATTTAAATTATAATTATATATGCAGTGATAATGTCTGTAGTTTAGAAAATGCAGTTAAAAATAATGATGAGATAAAACCGATAAATTATTATAATAGCCAAAATGTCAAATAGATTATATTTGGCTTTTTTCTTGCATAACTTTACACATTCATATAACTTAAGGTAGAAAAAAAACTGAAAAAATGTTATAATTTTGTATAGTAGGAGGCTATGATATGGAAACTACAGAATTAATAAATATATATATGGATTATCAAAAAAGAATAGAAGACTTATGGAGGTCTCTTTGACCCAGATACAAAAGAAAAACAAATTAAAAAACTAGAAGAAGAAATTAATCAACCAAATTTTTGGAATGATAAAAGAAAAAGTGAAAAAACAATTTCTGAATTAAATGAATTAAAAAATATAACTTCAAAAACAAAAGAATTAAAGACTAAAATAAACTCAAATTTAGAAATGTTAAATGAATTAAAAAATGAAGATGATAAAGAAATGTTTTCACTTATAGAAACAGAAAATGTAGAAATAAAAAAAGAATTAGAAGAATTAGAAATAAACATCTTGCTAAATGGACCATATGATAAATTAAATGCGGTACTTGAATTGCACTCAGGAGCTGGTGGAACAGAAGCTTGTGACTGGGCTAATATGTTGTACCGTATGTATATGCGTTGGTGTGAAAAAAAAGGATATAAAACAGAAGTTATTGATATTCAAGATGGTGACGAAGCTGGAATAAAAAGTGCATCAATAATTGTAAAAGGAATTAACGTTTATGGATATTTAAAAAATGAAAAAGGAGTACATCGTTTAGTTAGATTATCACCATTTGATTCAAATAATCGTCGTCATACTTCATTTGCTTCCGTTGATGTAACCCCACTATTTGAAAATGATGACATTGATATAGAAATAAATCCAAATGATTTAAGAATAGACGTTTATCGTTCAAGCGGATGTGGAGGACAAGGAGTAAATACAACTGATAGTGCGGTTAGAATTACCCATTTACCTACTAAAATAGTTGTCACTTGTCAAAATGAACGTAGTCAAATTCAAAACAAAGAAAGAGCAATGGAAGTATTAAAAAATAAACTATATCAACTAGAAATCGAAAAACGAGATCAGAACTTAAAAGAAATAAAAGGAAACGTTATGGATATCAATTTTGGATCAGCAATGCGAAGCTATGTTATGCATCCATATTCACTTGTAAAGGATAATCGAACATCAACAGAAACAAGTAATGTTTTAAAAGTTTTAGATGGCGATATTGATATGTTTATAAATGATAATTTGAAGAAGGGAAATTAGTATGTTATTTAAAAGAAAACACAGGTTAGATGAAAATATAATTAAGGAAATATATAAAAAGGGACGATTGAAAAGATGGGCAGAATTTTTACTTGGTGTTTTAATTGTTGCAATAGCCTATAATCTTTTCTTATTACCAGCTAAAGTTGTATATGGAGTAGGTGGACTTGGTATTATTTTTAATAGTCTATTTAAAATAGATCCATCATTAGTAATATTAGTAAGCTCTGTTATTTTACTTTTCTTAAGTTTGATTTTACTTGGAAAAGAAGAAACTAAAAAAACCGTTATTGGTTCATTATTATATCCGGTTTTTGTTAAGCTAACATCATCAGTTGGTCAAATAGTTGACCTTTCAAATACAGATCCATTACTTATTGTATTATTTGGAGCTGTCATTTCAGGATTTGGATTAGGACTTATCTTTAAAGCTGGATTTACAACTGGTGGAACAGATATCTTAAATCAAATTGTTTCGAAATATTTTAAAATGTCTATGGGAAATTCAATGTTTTTCACAGATGGAATAATTATTTTAAGCAGTGTTTTTGTCTTTGGATGGACTAAAATAATGTATTCAATTATTTCTTTATATATAATTAGTATTATGACTGACAAAGTTATTTTAGGAATATCTAATTCTAAAGCTTTCTATATAATTACAGATCATGAAGAAGAAGTTAAAAAATTTGTTTTAAAACACCTAAGTCATGGAGTAACTATTTTGGATGCGAAAGGTGGATTTACAGGTCAAAATCAAAAAGTCATTATGTGTATTATACCAACAAAAGAATATTTTATAGCTAAAGAAGGAATTCATGAAATAGATAGTAATGCATTCTTCGTTGTAACAGATGCATATGAGGTATCAGGTGGGGCATAAGTTTGAAGATAAATTAAAAAAAATTAAAAGTAAAAACTTTCTTTTTCGCTTTTTAATTTTTATAATTTGTTTATATTCTTTAGCTTTAGTATTTAATTTACTATTAGTTCCAACTAATATTGTATCAGGAGGAACTAATGGTGTTGCTGTTTTACTTCATGAAACATTAAAAATAGATTCAACTATTAGTGTAACAATTATATATATGTTAATGCTTATTTTAAGTTTTATTTTTCTCGATATAGAAAATACTATATCATTAGTACTAGCTACTATTATTTATCCTGTCTTTGTTGAACTTACAGCAAATATAACAAACTTTATTACAATTGATTATTCTAATATGATTGTTATAAGTCTTTTTGCCGGAATTTTAAATGGAATAATAATGGGAGTGATACTTAAAATAGGTTTTAATCCAGGAGGACTTATTGTTATTGCTCAAATAATTTATAAGTATTTTAAAATATCAATTAGTAAGGTTAATTCAATTATAAGCTTTATAATAGTTGCCTTAGCAGGATATTTTATTGGTTTAAATAGTGTTTTGTATGCTATAATAGTTATATACTTGACAAACATATTTACCGATAAGATGTTACTTGGGATATCAAGTAATAAAATGTTTTACATTATTACTGATAAGGAAAGTGAAGTTAAAGCATTTATTATGAGCTATTTAACTCACGGAGTTACATTAATCAATTGTGAGGCAGGATTTACAAAAACTAAAAAACACGCTATTATGTGTGCGATACCAACAAAACAATATTATATTTTAAAAGAAGGAATAAAAGAAATAGATGATAAGGCATTTTTTGTCGTAACGGATGCTTATCAAGTATTAGGAGGATTTTAAGGAGGTAACTATGGATTTAATTAGAATGAGTCATGTAAAAAAAACATATAAAAATGGTGTAACAGCTATTTATGACTTAAATTTAAAAATTAAAAAAGGGGATTTTGTTTTTATAATTGGTTCTACCGGATGTGGGAAATCCACACTAATTAAAATGTTATATCGAGAAGAAAAACCAAATAGTGGTACTATTTTAATTGGGGGATTAAATGTTGGTAGACTTAGAAATAATAAAGTTTATAAATTGCGTCGTAAATTAGGCGTTGTTTTTCAAGATTTCAAATTATTGTATAAAAAGACAGTATATGAAAATGTAGCTTTTGCTCTTGAAATATTTGGAACTCCAAAAGATGAAATATATTCTAAGGTTTTAAAATCATTAGAATTAGTTGGCCTTAAGCATAAAGCTAAAAATTATCCAACTGAATTATCAGGTGGTGAGCAACAAAGAGTTGCTATTGCACGTTCAATAGTTAATGGACCAAAACTACTTATTTGTGATGAACCAACTGGTAACTTGGATGAGGATACAAGTATGGAAATAATGAAAGTTTTAGAAGAAATTAATAAACTTGGAACAACTATTATTATGGTTACTCATGATACAGAAATAGTAGATAAAATGAAAAAGAGGGTTATTTTACTAGATAGTGGAAGAATTTTAAAAGACTATGAAGAAGGGACGTATAAACATGAAAGCATTAAGAATACTAAGTAGAAATATTAGAGATGCATTTTATAGTGTATTTAGAAACTTTTCTTTATCACTTGCTTCTATCTCGTGTATAACAATAACCTTACTTGTTGTCACAATTTCAATTATACTTACATACAATGTAAATAATTTTTCATCACTAGTTGAAAAAGATATAACAATTGTTACTTTTTTAAATGTTGATATAGATGAGGAAGGACGTAATAATGTTCGAAAAGAAATTGAAAAACTTCCTAATATTGAAAGTATAGAATATCAAGATAAAGTAGATATAACAAAGGATATGATGAAATCATCAGAAACATTTAAAAATATTATGGGTAGTTGGAGTAATGAAGAAAATCCAATTCAAAGTACCTATTTAGTAAAAGTAAAAGATATTGAAAAAATAGCTGATACGGCTAAAAAGATTAAAAAAATTGATGGTGTAGATGCTTTGAAATATGGTGAAGGAATGGTTGAACAAATGGTATCTGTATTTGATATTATTAAAAAAATATCACTTGGTATTGTTGTTGCGCTAATAGTTGTAACTGCTTTCTTAATATCAAATACGATTAAAATAACTATTGCTTCTCGTAAAAGAGAAATTGATATTATGCGTTTGGTTGGAGCATCAAATTTAAATATCAAAATTCCATTTATTTTTGAAGGTTTATTTTTAGGAATTATGGGTGCAATTATTCCTATTATTGTAACAATATATGGATATGTTAGTTTATATGAAAAATTTAATGGACAAGTCTTCTCGCCATTTATTAAACTTATAAAACCAGAACCATTCGTTTATAAAATTTCATTAGTTTTACTTGCCATAGGTATTTTAGTTGGTATGTTCGGAAGTTGGAAAGCAGTACGTAAACATTTAAAGATATAGGTGATAAAATGATAGAAAATTTAAAAGCAGTTTTACTAAATAAACTAAATGACGAAGTAGTAGAGTATAATAAAATTAAAGAACAATATGATCAAATGGCTGAAAAAATAAAAGAAGATAATTCTGATTTTGAGTATGATCAAAAGAAAAAAGATTTAAAAAAAGAATATGGAATGAAACGCTTTTCTAAAAAGGCTGAATATCAACAAAAATTAAATGAAATAGAAAAAGAATACGAAAAAAACTTAAAAGAGTTTAGAAATTTTTACGACAAATATAATGAAGTTAAGAAAAAACTTGCCAAATGGAATATATATGAAACAAAAAAGAAAATTGATAATATTCCAAATTGTAAGACTTTAAAAGATTTTAGAATGTCAAAAGATGAACTAATCGAAGTTTTAGATGAAACAGGATTATATGATAGTCTTAGTGAAGAAGAATTAAAAATGTTAGAAAAATTAAGATAATAGTAATTATCTTTTTTTTTATACATATAATTAGTTGGGTGATTATATGGATTTTAAGATAGGGGATAAAGTAACTAGAAAATCATATAATAATGATTTAGTTTTTAAGATAATCAAAATAGAGGAAAAAACATATTATTTGAAAGGAGTAAATATTAGATTATATGCTGATAGCTTAGAAGAGGATTTGGAACATTATAAAGAAGATAGTGACATAGAAGATGAAAAAGACTTTTTAGAACGTATTAAGGGAGAAAGTTTAGATCGCAATGATTATTTTTATCTTCCTGGTAAAATTCTTCATATAGATGGAGATAATGAATATTTAAATCGTTGTTTAAAATATTATGAAGACGTAAATATTTGGGCTATGGGAATAACAGAAAAAGAAGAAAATATTGCAAGTAAAATAAAAGATTTATTGGAAGAATATAATCCAGATATAGTAGTTATTACAGGACATGATGCTTATTACCGAAAAAGAGGAAATGAAAATGAACTCGCTTCATATAAAAACAGCGGTTATTTTGTTAATGCAATCAAAGAAGCACGTAGATTTGAAAAAAGCCATCAAAAACTAATTATAATTGCAGGTGGATGTCAATCAGATTATGAAGAATTAATAAAAGCTGGCGCGAATTTTGCTTCAAGTCCAAAAAGAATAAATATACATGCATTAGATCCAGCTATAATAGCAGCTAAAATGAGTCTTTCAGATACTACAAAAGATATTGATTTAAAAGCTATATTAGATAATACAAAATATGGATCGGCGGGAATTGGCGGTATAAAAACTAAAGGAACGATGTATGTAGGATATCCAAGATAGGGGGAATATATGGTAACAATAAAAAATGTTAAAGAAGAACTAAATAAACATTTAGGTGATGAAGTTACAATTAAGTATAATTTAGGAAGAAATAAATATGAAAAATATAATGTTAAACTAAAAAAACTCTATGATTATGTTTTTACAGTCGAATTAGAAAAGAAAAAAAGTAAAGAAATTAAATCTTTTTCATATTCAGATGTCATAACAAAAATAATTAAAATTGATTATTAAATAGTGTTTCTCTTGATTTTCTTGTTAAATTGTTATAGAATTAAAGTGTAAATACTGAAGGGAGAGATTCACTTGAAAATAACATCTGTTAATGTACGTATCACAGAAAAAGAAAATTCTAGAATGAAAGGAATTGCTTCAATTATTATTGATGATTGCTTTGCTGTTCATGATATAAGAATCATTGAAGGAAATGAAGGGTTGTTTATAGCTATGCCAAGTAGAAAAACACCAACAGGAACATATCGTGACATCGCACATCCAATCAACGGTGAAACAAGAAAAATGTTTGAAGATGCAATTATAGATGCATATAAAGAAGGATTAAAAAATGTTAGTGAATAGAACAATTTTGTTCTATTTTTTTTTACTTGCCATATATTGTTATAAGGAGGCATAATATGGACAAGGATAACATATTAACAACATCAAATCATAGTGTTAGTATAAATGAACGTAAAAATATTTTAATTACAGGAGTAAAAAAAATTGATAGTTTTGATAATGAGGAATTTTTGTTGGAAACAAATATGGGGTATATCATAATAAAAGGTGAAGAATTGGAAATTATTAAATTAGATACATATCAAGGAAATGTTTCTATAAAAGGCAAAATTAATAGTTTAGCTTATATGGAAGGAACTAATAAAAAGGAAAAAGAAGATAATTTATTTAGTAAATTATTTAAATAATGTCTTTAAATATACAAATAAATACTTTTATTGCTTCCTTTTTATTTGGACTCTTCTTTGGTATTGAATTAAGACTAAATCATAAATTTATTTATCAAAGTAATAAAACTTATAAGATACTTACAACTTTCTTTTTTGTGATAGTTAATGTATTAATTTATTTTATAATTTTGAAAAAGGTAAATTATGGAATACTACATATATATGCAATACTTGCTATTATAATAGGCTTTTTAGTCGAACATTTTGGTATGAAATATCTATTAGATATATTTGCAAAGAAAATAAAAAAATGATATAATCTATCATAGAGTAGGTGTTTGATATGGCAAAGAAAAAGATGTCTAAACAAGCAAAAAGAAGGCTTTTAATTTTTGGAACGCTTTCTGTAATTGCTATAGTTTATTTTATATTTAGTATATCTTTTTATACATTTAATATTTATAAATTAAAAAAGCAGGAAACAGAATTAAATACTAAAATAAATGAGCTTAAACATAATGAAAAATTATTGAATACAGAAATTGAAAAGTTAAAAGACAATGAATACATAGCTAGATTTGCTAGAGAAAATTATTCTTACTCAAAAGATGGTGAAATCATTATTAAAATAGATGATTCAAAAAATAAAAACAATAGTAAACAAAAAGAAAATATTGATTATTCTCAAATTATTAAACTGGGATCAATATTTATTATATTAATTTTAATTTATGTGATTTTTAAAAATAAAAGAAAAAAGAAAAAATGATGATAAATCGTTTTTTTTTATAAAAAAAATTACACAAAAATGTGTAATCTTATAATTTAAAATCTTTAATAATTTCATCATTCATGTCTTTTCCATCAAAATAAGTTTTTAATTTATAACCACTTAATTTCGCAACAATGTTTGAAGGAAAACGACGAACAAGTTTATTATAATCAGTTATAATATCATTATAATATTTTCTAGCAGCTACAATCTCAGATTCAGATTCAAATAAACCTAATTCAATTTTTAAGAAAGTTTCGCTATTTTTTAAGGGTTCACATGTTTCTTTATATTTATTAAATTCATTTATTGCTTCATATAATTGACGATCTAATTCAAAATTAGATAACTTCCTAGATCTTAACTTAACAATTATTTCTAAAACTTCTTCTTTTTTGTTAGTTAAATTTCCTTTAATAATACCAATTGATTTATTAAGTAAATCAAATCTCTTTCTAAGAGTTGTATCAATGAAAGCCTCTGCTTCATTAATTCTAATAATATAAGTTTGATAATGGTTGTAAACATTGATATACCATATTAGAACAATACAGATTACAATAAATACGACTAAACATATCATAATTGTATTCATAAAATATCACCTAATATAAGTATAACAAATTTCGACAAAATTTACTAGGTATTTGGAATAAATTCTTTACTATAATTTATTTTTTCATCAAAAGTTATAAAGTCAACATAAATCATTAGTAATAAATACCATTTTCCTGTTGTTGGATCACTTAAAATAATGTGATCTCTTCCAGATTGTTCAATAATTCCCGAAAATTCACGATCTTTAAATTGTTCAGAATCTGGAAAAGTCATATGGATAGTTGCTTTTTTTCCTTTATTTAATCTTAAAATGTTTTCAATATATGATTGTTCAAGAGGAATATCAATATTGGATGAGACAGTAGGAACAGTACCAATATTAGGAACTGCTATATTATCATTAGTATAAATTGGTTGCCCTGGAAAAACATTAACACCAGGATAATTATTATTCATAAAAATCATTCCTTTCATTAAAATATATTTAATTACTATTACAAATATGATATAATGAATAAGGTTTATGATAGGAGGATATATATGAAAGTCAGCATTGGTGTATCAAACAGACATATCCATTTAACACAAGAACATTTAGAATACTTGTTTGGAAAAGGATATAAACTAAAAGAACTAAAAAAAATAAATCAACCAGGTCAATTTGCCTCAGTTGAAACAGTTACCATTAAGACAGAAAAAAGCAGTATAGATAATGTTAGGATATTAGGCCCTATAAGAAATTATACACAAATTGAAATATCTAAAACAGATGCATATAAATTAGGACTAAATCCTCCTATTAGAGAATCTGGTGAAATAACTGGTAGTGAAAAAATCACAGTGGTAGGTCCAAAAGGAGAATTAAATTTAGATGAAGGTTGCATTATTGCAACAAGACATATACATATTAATCCCAAACAAGTTGAAATGTATGGCTTAACAGGTAAGGAATATGTTGATGTTTTAGTTGGTGGTGAAAAGCAAGCCATTTTAAAGGATGTTTTTATTAAAGTATCAGATCCAGCATATTATGAAATGCATATTGATACAGATGATGCGAATGCTAATCTAATTAAAAACGGAGATGTAGCTACTATTCTTGGAATAGATGATAAAAACTCGTAAAATCTACGAGTTTTTTTCTTTATTTATAGTTGCAAATACTTCCTCTAAATCGTTAGATGAAGAAGAAGGTTCTGTTCCTTTTTTATAATAAAACACTTTAGCTTTTGATGAATCAGTTGCAAGCTTACCACTTATAGGATCGGTTAAAACGCCTACAACGTTATCAGGTTTTTCATACCAGTCTTCTTTTTTACCATCCAAATAAGATTCCATAGTATCAACCCAAATATTTTTCATAACATTTCCTGTTTTAACTTCTGATTGTCGGTTATCATCAAATCCCATCCAAATTCCTAAAAGAGCATCCTTGTTATATCCAAAAATAAGATGATCGGTATTAGTAGTACCTGTTTTAATTGCATACTTTCTAGTCATTTTTGGAGCAATACCAATGCAAGTAGGATAAGTATAATCAATGAATTCTTTTGCATAAGAATTAGCAAGTAATTCATTTAATATATAAACACTTTCTGTATTTAGAATTTTCTTTTTCTTATCTTTGTATTTATATAAAACTTTTCCATTTTTATCTTCTATTTTTTTTATAAAATGTGGTGTTACTTTATAACCACCACTAGCAAAACTAGAATATCCCTTCATCATATCTAAAATATTTATCTCTTCAGTACCAAGAGCAAGAGAAGGAAGTGGATCTAAGTTGGATGATATACCAACTTTTTTAGCTGTTTCAACTAGAGTTTCTTCTCCTAAAAATAAGTGTGTTTTAACAGCATAAATATTATCAGAATAAGCAATAGCAGCTGCCATTGTTATTGGTTTATTGGCATAAGTACCTGAATAATTTTCAGGACTGTATTTTTTATTTTCGGAAAAAGTAAAAGTTGTTTTTTGACTTGTAAAAGTTGAAGCAGCTGTAAATCCATTTTCCAAAGCAGCATAATAAAGAAATGGTTTCATCGTCGATCCTACTTGTCTTTTGGAACTTGTTACTCGATTAAACTCACTTTCGTTATAATCTTTACCACCTGCAATAGCTAAAATATTACCGTTATTTGGATTCATTAAAACGCTAGCAATTTGTAAATCTTTATCTTCATTTTGCATATTATTTTTAATTTTTTCTTCCAAAGTAGTTTGAGCTTTAACATCTAAATTGGTATATATTTTAAGCCCACCTGTTTTTAAAAATGATTTAGGTATTTGATCAATTGTGTCTAATTCCTTCATAACAGCATCTTGATAATACATGATAGTAGATAGATTATTTTTTTTATTTATACCTGTATATTTTAATTCTTGATTGTAAGCTTTTTTCATTTGTGATTTAGTTATATAACCATTTTCAAGCATTGCATTTAAAATTAATTTTTGCCTTTCTTTAGCTTTTTTAGGATTACTAGTAGGGGAGTAATTACTTGGTGATTTAGGAATACCAGCTAAAATAGAAGCCTCGGCAATTGTTAGTTTTTTAGCGCTTTTATTAAAGTAATATTTACTAGCATTTTCAATTCCAAAAACGCCACCATAATTAATAGTATTTAAATATCCTTCTAGTATTTCATCTTTACTATAATGACTTTCTAGTCTCATGGTAAGAAAAGCTTCGTCTATTTTTCTAGACCATGTTTTGTCAAAATCTAAGAATAGGTTTTTAGCATATTGCTGTGATATAGTTGATGCTCCTTGTAGAGTTTTTCTACTTTTAAGGTTGGTAAACATAGCTTTTATAATTCTTAAAAAATCAAAACCATGATGTTTATAAAAGTTTTTATCTTCAACTGACAGAGTAGCATTAATGATATTATCAGACATATCATCTAGTTTAATCCATTTATCATTCATAGTGTATAAATTGTTATCTTTATCATATAAATAATAATTATTAGCAGTATTGATTGGTAGTTTATCAGAAAATTTAGCATATAGATATATACCTAAATAGGTTATAAAAAAGATAGCTATTAGTATTATTAAAAATATTAGAACTTTTTTTGCAAATTTCATGATATCACCTATAGTTATTATTATAAAAAATAGGAAAAATATAACAAAAAAGAGATATTATTTTATATCTCCTTTGATTTTATCTGTGTTTTTAAAATTTAATTTAGCAATTTCTTTTAATTTATCAAATCCATATTTTTTGACGATTTCAATACCAACCTCATCAACTTTAGTGCCAGCTCCTTTTGGAAGAAACATATCTAATTCTTTACTGATTTTACTATATTCTTTTAAAAAGATATAACGACTAATAACAGAAGCACAGGCAACTGATGGACATTTTCCTTCAGCTTTCGTTAAAAAGGTAATATCTTTAACTACGTTTAAACTTTCCTTTAAGTAACTAAAATAAACATATTTTTCGGCAAATTGATCAACTACGATGTAGTCATATTGATATTTTTCTTTTAGACGTCCTAATACTTTATTGTGCAGAATGGCTTTTATTTTATTCATATTATATCCTTTTTGTTGTTCTAGGTTATAATCTTTATTACTTAGAATAATACTTTCATAAGCAATTTTTTTGATTATTTTAGGAACAACTTCTAATATTTTTTCATCTGTCATTTTTTTAGAATCTTTAATACCTAGTTCTTCTAGATAAGGAATATCTTCTTTTTTGACATAACAAGCTGTAACAACAATAGGTCCAAAATAGTCTCCAGTTCCAACTTCATCAGAACCGATTGAAGTAGAATGATATATTTTAGGATCAACGTACTCGTCTTTTTTCTTATCTTTTTTATCACTATTATTTACTTCTAATTTTTTATTATTCATTTTTTCTGTTTCTATCCAAAATTGACTAGCAAGGTCTGCATCTTTACCTTGAAAAACAATTTTTCCAGATTCATAAAGGGTTACAACTGATGCGCCATCATCTGCTTGAAAGATAGCATAAGGTGGTGTTTTTTCTCTTTTTAAATCGATATAAAATTCATTTAATTTATCGATTGTTTCTTTACTAACTTTAAATGATATTGTCATTTTATCACGTCCTAGATAAATTATACTATAAATTATTTTTGGTGTAAATGGTGATAAATCTTTATTTTTTGGATTTAATGTAATATAATTTATAAAGAAGGGAATGATAGTAATGAATATTATAGATATAGGTATTATTTTATTTATTTTATCGGGAGCTATTATTGGTTTAAAAAGAGGGTTTACTAAGCAATTAGTAAGTTCTATAGGATTTATTTTGATTGTTATATTGTCATTTATTTTGAAAAATCCTGTATCAATTTTCTTTTATGAACATTTACCATTCTTTAAGTTTAGTGGGATTATAAAAGGAGTAACGGTATTAAATATTGCTTTATATGAAATTTTTGCTTTCTTTATTGTTTTTTCTATTTTGACAATAGTTTATAAGTTTTTGTTACTGGCAACTTCAATATTTGAAAAAGTTTTAAAGGCAACAATTATTTTAGGAATACCATCTAAGATATTAGGAGCAATATTAGGATTTATTCAGTATTTTATTTTAGCTTTTATTATTTTATATGTTTTAAATTTTCCAACCTTTAATATTCTTGATGATTCAAAATTAAAGGATCCTATTTTAAAACATACGCCTATACTATCATCATTCGCGCATGATACAGTTAGTGTTATTGATGAGTTTAAGGGTATAAAAGAAAAATATAAGAATGAAAGTAATGCTAAAGAGTTTAATCGTGAAACATTAGATTTATTTTTGAAATATGATATAGTAAAATGTGATTCGATTGATCTTTTGATTGATAAGAATAAACTTGATATAAAAAAGGATGATCCAATTTTAGTAAAATATAGAAATGAGGAATAAAATGGAAATAATAAATGGAAATGAAAGTGAGTTTAACAATTTAGTTTCAAATGGAATTGTTTTAGTTGATTTTTATGCTACTTGGTGTGGACCTTGTAAAATGCTAGCTCCTGTTTTAGAAGAAGTAGCAAGTGACCGTGACGAGTTAAAGGTCGTTAAAATGGATATTGATGAAAATATGGAGTTGGCTAAAACATATGGTGTTATGAGTGTCCCAACTTTAATGTTATTTAAAGATGGAAATATGATTTCTAAAAAAATTGGTTTTATGCCAAAGGAATTAATAACAAGCTGGGTAGAAGAAAATAAATAATGTGTGATAAACACATTTTTTCTTTATCTAAATATTTTTAAAACTGTTTAAATATAAAAGATAATTTCTTTTTTTATTATTCTTTGTTATAATTAAAGAAGGTGATTTGAATGAAACAAGAAAATATTCGCAACTTTTCAATTATTGCTCATATTGATCATGGTAAAAGTACCCTAGCAGATCGTATTTTAGAGAAAACAGGTGCAATAACCGAAAGAGAAAAAAAAGATCAATTACTAGATAATATGGATATCGAAAGAGAACGTGGAATCACAATAAAATTAAATGCTGTTAATTTAAAATATAATTATCAAGGAGAAGAATATATTCTTCACTTAATAGATACACCAGGACATGTCGATTTTTCATATGAAGTATCAAGAAGTTTAGCTGCTTGTGAAGGAGCAATTTTAGTAGTAGATGCAGCACAAGGAATTGAGGCTCAAACACTTGCTAATTTATACCTTGCTCTAGATAATAATTTAACTATAATTCCTGTTATTAATAAAATAGATCTTCCAAATGCAGATCCTGAAAAAGTAAAAAGAGAATTAACTGAAACACTAGGATTTAATGAAGATGAAATAGTTTTAACAAGTGCCAAAAACGGAATTGGAATAGATGAATTAATTGAAACAATTATCAAAAAAGTTCCAGCCCCAAAAGGAGATAAAAATAAAGACTTGCAAGCTTTGATATTTGATAGTTACTTTGATGCTTATCGTGGAATTATGACCTTAGTTAGAGTTGTAAACGGAAAAATAAAAGTTAAAGATAAAATAAAAATGCTTGCAACTGGAGCAGTATATGAAGTAGTTGAAATTGGTATTCATACACCACATGAGATGAAAAAAGATCAATTAGTTGCTGGTGAGGTTGGATATTTATGTGCCAGTATTAAAAGTATTGAAGACGTAAAAGTAGGGGATACTATAACTCTTGCAAATAGCAAAGTCGATCAATTGCCAGGATATCAACCTATGAAACCGATGGTTTTTTGTGGTTTATATCCAATTGAATCATCAAAGTATCCTGATTTAAGAGAAGCATTAGAAAAATTAAAATTAAATGATGCTTCATTAGAATTTACTCCAGAAACATCTAAGGCCTTAGGTTTTGGATTTAGATGTGGTTTTTTAGGACTTCTACATATGGAAATAATTGAAGAGCGAATTGAAAGAGAATTTGGTATTTCTTTAATTGCAACTAGTCCTTCCGTTATATACGATGTTGAACTTACAAATGGAGAGCATATAACAGTAGATAGCCCTGTAAAAATGCCAGAAAAAGTAAAAATAAAAGATATTAAAGAACCTTATATAAGAACAAATATATTTGTTCCAAGTGATTATATTGGAGCTATTATGGAACTATGCCAAGATAAAAGAGGTAATTACGTATCAATGGAATATTTAGATAAAACGCGTGTAAACATTCATTATGAATTACCACTATCGGAAATTGTATATGATTTTTTTGATAAATTAAAATCTTATACTAAAGGATATGCATCATTTGATTATGAAATAATTGGTTATAAATCAAGTAATCTTGTTAAAATGGATATTTTGCTTAATGGTGAAATAGTTGATGCATTAAGTGTAATTGTCCATAAAGATTTTGCTTATAATAGGGGAAAAGCAATTGTTAATAATTTAAAAAAATTAATACCTAGACAACAATTTGAAGTACCAATTCAAGCTGTTATTGGTAATAAAGCAATTGCAAGAGAAAATATAAAAGCTGTTCGCAAAAATGTTTTAGCTAAATGTTATGGTGGAGATGTATCGCGTAAGAAAAAACTTCTAGAAAAACAAAAAGAGGGTAAAAAAAGAATGAAAATGGTTGGAAGTGTTGAAGTGCCACAAGAAGCCTTTTTATCAGTTCTTAGTATGGATAATGAATAAATTTAAGATTATAAAATATATTATATAGGGAGGATAATGTGAGTAAAATAGATATTTATAAAAGAGCAGAAGAAATAGGAAGATATATTGTTGAATATAATACTACAATTAGACTAGCAGCTAGAAATTTTAATGTTAGCAAAAGTACTGTTTATAAAGATATAACAGAACTATTAGAAAAAACAAATCCCTTTTTAAGTCAAGATGTTAGAAAAGTATTAGACAAAAACAAGGAAGAAAGAAATGAAAGAGGCGGAGAAACTACTCGCCAAAAATATTTAAAAATGCGAATGAAGTAAAGGAAAAACTTGTTTTTTTCTTTTTTTTTGATATAATATTTTTGAAGGAAGAGTGGTTTTATGAAAATATCTGATGAAGAAAGACAAAGAAGGATATATCGAGTAATTGAACTTGTAAAAGAAGGAATGTCTGCAAGAGAAATCGCAAAATATTTAAGTGAAAATGAGTTTCAAATTAGTAATGTTACAGTATCTAGTTATATTCAAGCTTTTCAAAAGTTAAATCCTGTTGAATATAAGCAACTTCAAGAGAAAATAAATATTCATAAACCAAAAACGATTAAAAATGATGAAATAGTAAAACAAAGAGTTAAAAAGGTAGTTGAATTATTACTAAAAAATTATACATTTGATGAAATAGCTATGATTTTAAATGAAAAACCAATGACTGTTTATCGTGATTTTAAATCAAGAGTGACGCAATATAAAACAGAGGAAGAATTAAAAGAAAATTTAGGAATAAGTGTTTATGAAATTGATTTAATAAATCAAATGCTTCAAGAAAGAAAAAATAGTAATTTAAAAAAATAAAGTTTCAATTTGAAGCTTTTTTTGTTATAATAAAAAAAGGTGGTAGAGATGTATAAATATATACTAACAATTGATTATGATAACTTAAGAAATATTTTTGATGATTATAATGATGAAGAAATAAAAACACTATATGATAAATACAACGGAGTTAGTTTATTTAAAAAAAATAAAGACGAAATAAAAGAATTTGATATTAAAGAATTTCTTATCTTCCAAAATCAATTAAGATGTATATATCAAAAAGATCCTGAAATATTTTCAGATCAAAATATAACTGAAGAAGTAATGCAAATTATAACAAATAAAAAAGAAAAGAATGGAAAACAATTATGATTGAATCTGTTTACATCCATATTCCTTTTTGTCATAAAATTTGTTCATATTGTGACTTTGCAAAATTATACTATAAAAAAGAATGGGTAGATAATTATTTAGATGCCTTAGAAAAAGAAATAAACCAAAAATATAAAAACGAAAAAATCAAAACTATATATATTGGTGGTGGAACCCCTAGTAGTTTGAATTTAGATCAATTAAAAAAACTATTTAATATAATAAATAAATTTAATTTAGATCAAAACTTAGAATTTACATTCGAATGTAATATAGAAAATATAAATGAAGAAAAATTAATCTTTTTAAAAAAAAATAAAGTAAATAGATTAAGTATTGGTATTGAAAGCTTTAATAATAAAATACTTAAGATATTAAACCGAAAAAATATTGATTTTGAAAACACAAAAAAAATAATAGATCAAGCTAAGAAAATAGGATTTGAAAATATTAATATTGATTTAATATATAGTATAGAAGGACAAACACTAGAAGATTTAAAAAAAGATTTAGATTTGTTTAATAAATTAAATGTAGAACATATATCAATATATTCGCTAATCTTAGAAAAAAATACCAAATTGTATATTAATAATTGTAACAATGTGGATGAAGACTTAGAACTACAAATGTATGAATATATTACTAATTTTTTAAAGAAAAATAATTATATACATTATGAAATAAGTAATTATAGTAAAAAAGGGTATGAATCTAAACATAATTTGACCTATTGGAATAATTCAAAGTATTATGGTTTTGGATTAGGAGCCAGTGGTTATATAGATAATATTCGTTATACAAACACAAGAAGTTTTAATAAATATATAAATAATGATTTTAAATTAGAAGAAGATCAACTGACAAAAAAAGATGAAATGGAACTAGAGATGATTTTAGGACTTAGAAAAATAAAAGGCGTTAATTTAAGTGAATTTGAAAAGAAATATCATCAAAAAATAATTAATACCTTTAAAATAGATAAATTATTAGAAGAACAAAAACTTCTAATTAAAGATGATTATATATATATAAATCCTAATTATCTGTATGTATCAAATGATATATTAATAAATTTTTTAATTGATGAATAGAAAGAATGGTGTCTGATGGATAAAAAAGAAGTATTTAAAAGAGAAGTAAATTATTTAAAAAATGAACGTTATAGAGAAAATGCTAATAAATTAATTGAGTTATTACCTGACTATTTTTTTGAGGTACCAGCCTCATCAACAGGAAAATATCATCCAGCTTTTTCTTTAGGAGATGGTGGATTAGTAAGACATACTAAAGCAGCTGTTAGAATTGCTTATGAGTTTTATAATGATGAATCAATTACAGGAATTTTTAAAGAAGAAGAAAAAGATTTAATGTTATTAGCACTAATTTTACACGATGGATTAAAATCAGGTTTAGAAAAATCACAATATACATTAATAGATCATCCTTTATTGATGGCAAATTATATTAAAGACAATAAAGAAAAACTAACATTAACGCCAGGTGAAATTGATTTTTTAGCTAATGTTATTTCATCACATATGGGTCCATGGACTAAAGATTATAAAGGAAATGAAGTATTACCTAAACCAGTTAATAAATATCAAAAATTCGTTCATATGTGTGATTATTTAGCTAGTCGTAAATTTTTAAATATTAATTTTAAAGAAAATGAAATAGTTGATTGACACAAACAAATGTTTGTAGTATTATTATCATAGGAGGTAATAATATGAGAGGAAAGTTAATTGTTATTGAAGGAACTGATTGCTCTGGAAAAGAAACACAATCAAAATTATTAATTGAAAAATTAAGAAATGAAGGGTTTCAAATTGACATTTATAGTTTTCCTAGTTATGAGACACCAACAGGAAAAATAATAGGTGGACCATATTTAGGAAAAGACTATATATGTGAAGGATGGTTTAAAGAAGGGGCAAGTAAAGTTGATCCTAAAGTTGCTTCTTTATATTATGCTGCAGATAGAAAATATAATATTTATAAAATAAATTGGTTATTAGAAAATGGAATAAATGTCATTTTAGATCGTTATGTGTATTCTAATATGGCTCATCAAGCAGGTAAATTAGATGACAAAAATGAAAGAAAAGCTATGTATGAATGGTTGGATAATTTAGAATTTAAATTATTAGAATTACCAAAACCTGATATTTCTGTATTTTTACATATGCCACTTGATAAGATAGAAAAGTTAAAAAAAGGTCGAGATGAAAGTTTGGATCAGCACGAGCTAGACAAAAATCATCTTAAATTAGCTGAAAAAGCTTATTTTGAATTAGCTGATATTTATAATTTTAAAACAATTGAATGTTGCATTAATGATGAAATTAGAACGATCGATGATATAAATGATGAACTTTTTAATTATGTTATTGACTATATAAAAAAAGAAACTAATAATTAGTTTCTTTTTGTTTCTAAATGGTGTCCTGTACAGAATTCGAATCTGTGACCCTCTGATTAAAAGTCAGATGCTCTACCGGCTGAGCTAACAGGACGTGTTTCATCAAACGAACTTATTCTATCACATATTATTTTAAAATACAAGATTAAAATTGAAATTTTGTTTAAAAAAAGAAATTTACTCACTTGTAAAAGTAAATGCAATCACTAAATATAATATATATTGCGTTTAAGTGTTCAAATATAGAAATTGCATAAATGGTAAAAGTTTATAATATCTATATCGATGATGCTTATTTTGAGAATGGTTTGAAACTAAAAAATTTAAGAGTGTGTTGTGTAGGTAGAATTGATAGAACATTAACAGTAACGGCAATACGTGGTAATTTAATAGTCGTTCAAGAATTAACAAGTAAATCTACTGCAAGTTATCATTAGTTTGTTCCTACTAATTTTGAAGTAATTGAAGTTTAAAAAAAGCACAACAAATATGCAATGTCGGTTGTAAAGTTAAATTACATGGAAACTATAGTACTCTAGGATTAGTAAAAACTGAAAATTGGGCTTGTAAATTAAAAATGGAAAATAGAACTAATCTGATATAGACTAATTCATGTTATGAAGTAAGAGATTAATAAAAAACTAGTTTTATGCTTGGTTTATTTTTTGAGAATTAACGTTTGACAATAAAATGTAAAAATGTTATAGTATAGGCGATTAAGTTAATTTACCTGTTGACTTTGTAAAATAATTTAGTTTATAATTGTTGTAGGAAATATTTTCTGAATATATTATGGGTTATTACATAATATAAGAAAAGAGATACATCTGATATTCTCATGTTAGGTGTTCATCTCTGTCCAAATTAAATTTGTAGTAGAAAAACACCATACTCATAGTTGAATAGGTGTTTTTCTTTTAGTCTTTTTTCAGTAAATAAATAAGTATTAGTATTAAAACTATGTACTCCATGTATTACGTCCATAGGACATCACCTCCATTCTAAATTGCTAATACAATTGTGAACAGAGGAAAACACCTAACTATCAAATGTATCTCTAAAAAACATTTTATACTATTAAGGAATAAAAAACAACAATTTTTTAAAAAATATCCAAACATTTGTTCTATATTGATTTCTTGCAATAATTTAATTATAAATGTTTAAATACTTTAATTCATAACTTTCGTACTTATCAATAGTATTTTTATATTTTTTATTATAATCGACAAAACATAGAATTATAGTAATTCATCAAGAAGAAAATTTTTGTATGTATAACGGATTAATCAATTTATTAAATAAATGAGTGTAGATATAAAACATTAAAAATGAAATATTATATTTATATAACAGAAAAGACCAATTAATTTTGGTCTTATTTTTGTCAAATAATATTATATTTTTTATATTTTTCTGTACCAAAGCAAACATAAAGAGTTGACAAATTCTTTGAAAAATAAAGTTTAAACGTCTTTTTTCTTTACATTGTAACAAGTACAAAAAAAATATGGTGTCCCCTTAGGGATTCGAACCCTAGACCCACTGATTAAGAGTCAGTTGCTCTACCAACTGAGCTAAGGAGACAAAACCATCAAACTAATTCTAACACATTTCAAAAATGAATGCAATAATAAAAAAAGCCAAAAGGCCTTTTTTCGTGAATATCTGCGAATATTCTATTATATTATTAGATAAATTTAATAATTTTATACATAAGTATAGTTAAAAGAAAAAAAATTTGGTAAAATAATCTTTGGAGATGATGCTATGAATACTTTAAAAATTAAAGATTTATGTGTTGAGATAGAAAACAAAAAAATTCTTAATGGATTAAACCTAGAAATTAAAACCGGCGAAATACATGCTATTATGGGACCAAATGGTACAGGTAAATCAACTTTATCAAAAGTAATAATGGGAGATCCTAATTATAAAGTTTTGAGTGGAGAAATATATTTTGATGATAAAAAACTAAATGATTTAACCGTTGATGAAAGAGCACGTTTAGGTATTTTTTTAGGAATGCAAATGCCACTTGAAATTGAAGGTGTAACCAATGCCGATTTTATGAGAACAGCAATCCATATTAAAGAACAAAATGATTTTAAATTAATGAAATTTATTCGTGAAATGAATAGTACTTGCAAAAAATTAAAAATGGATGAAGAAATGATTCATAGAAGCATTAATAAAGGTTTTTCAGGAGGAGAACGTAAAAAAAATGAAATTCTTCAAATGTATTTATTAAAACCAAGTATGATTATGCTTGATGAAATAGATTCAGGACTTGATGTAGATAGTCTAAAAATAGTTGGAGAAAATGTTATGGACTATTATAAAGAAAATGAAGCAGGAATTTTATTAATAACACACTATCAACGTCTACTTGATTATATAAAACCAGATTTTGTTCATATAATGATGGATGGAAAAATAATTAAAAGTGGAGATTGTAGTTTAGTAAAAGAAATAGAAGAAAAAGGTTATACTAAAATAAAATCAGAAATACTAGGAGAAAACAGTTAAGGAAAAGTAGATTATGAATAAACTAATAATAACTGATGAAGAAATAAAACTAGAAGAAAGTGACGAACTAATTGAAGTAACTATTTCTGATAAACTTGATATATTTGATGTAACAAAAATAAAAATATTGGTAAAAGAAAACACCAAACTAAAAATAGAACATCATATAGAAAAAGAAAGTAAAATGGATATAACCTTTGAATTAGAACCAGATATAACCCTAGATACCTTAGATTTTAAATATGGAAACAATTTAAAAATACAATATCATTATTATCTTAAGAAAAATAGTAAATTAAACATTATTAAATTTTATGATTGTAACAATATTAAGGAATTAGATTTAGTAAATTTAAATGGTGAAAATGCAAATATAGATTATAATTTAAAAACTATAAGTAAAAATAAACAAAATTTTGATTTTATGGTATACCATAATTACTCAAATACAATAAGTAACATAATACATAATGGAGTAAATATTTTAGATGGATGTTTATCATTTAACTTAACAGGAATTGTTTATAATAACATCATAAATTGTAATTTAGATCAAAATAGTCGGATTGTAACTTTCAATGAAAATAAATGTAATATAAATCCTAATTTACTAATTGAAGAAAATGATGTTGTAGCAAATCATTCAGCCTTAATAGGTAAATTCAGTGATGAAGAATTATTTTACTTACAAAGTAGAGGAATTCCTGAAGAACAAGCTCTAAATTTACTTGTCAAAGGCTTCTTACTTGAAGATATTCAAGAAGAAAAAATTAAAAAAATAATTGATAAATATTGGGGGTGAACTATGAATAGAGAAGACTTTAAAATGCTAAATCAAGATATTGTTTATTTTGATAATGGAGCAACAACTTTTAAACCAGCTTTTTTAGGTGAAAAAATAAGTGAATATTACAATAATTATTGTGCAAATGCTCATCGCGGAGACTATGATATAAGTCTAAAAGTTGATGAAAAATATGAACATACAAGAGAATTAGTTAAAAATTTTATAAATGCTAAAAAAACAAAAGAAATTGTTTTTACAAGCGGTACAACTGATTCATTAAATAAAATCGTTTTTGGTTATTTCAAAAACATTTTAAATGCAGGTGATGAGGTTATTTTAACTAAAAGTGAGCACGCTTCAAATGTCTTACCATGGTTTGAACTTGCGGATGATATTGGAATAGAAATAAAATATATTGACTTAGATCAAGATTTAAAAGTTGAATTAGAAAATCTTGAAAAAATTATAACACCAAAAACAAAAGTTATAAGTATTGCTCATATAACTAATGTGGTTGGGGATATAAGACCAATTAAAGAGATTACAAAACTTGCTCATAGCAGAAATATACTAGTTTTAGTAGATGGTGCCCAAAGTGTCGCACATATGAAAATAGATGTTCAAGATTTAGATATTGATTTTTTAGCTTTTTCTGCTCATAAAATGTATGGACCTACTGGTGTAGGTGTGTTATACGGAAAAGAAGAATTATTAAATAATATCAAACCAATTATTTTTGGTGGAGGTATGAATGTAACTTTTAGTAGTGATAGGATAAGAATTTATAATGAACTTCCACATATGTTAGAAGCAGGAACACCTAACATAGCGGATGTAATTGCTTTTGGTAGTATTATTGAATATTTAGATAAAATTGGTATGGATAAGATTCATAATTATGAATTAGAACTAAAAAAATATGCCATTTCTAAATTAAAACAAATTCCAAATTTAATTATTTATAACGAAAATAGTGAAAGTGGAATTATAGCAATTAATTACAAAGATATTTTCGCGCAAGATTTAGCTATTTATTTAAATAAATATAAAATATGCTTAAGAGCTGGAAATCATTGTGCGAAAATTTTAAAAGATGAATTAAAAATTAAAAACACTTGTCGTATAAGCTTTGCAATGTATAATACTAAAGAGGAAATTGATAGATTAGTTGAAGCTTTAAAAAATCCTGAAATAAAAAACGAAATTATATAAAAAAATGTTTCAAAAATAGTAATGTGTGTTATAATAGGCATTACTATTTTTTTATGGGGGCGATAGTATGAATGAGAAAATAAATAATTTAAATCGCTATTTGAATAATGAAGAAATAAGAATGTTTAAACAGATAATTATTGAAGCCTTATTAGATGTTATAGATAAAACAGAATTAGGATATTATTATAATTTTCCTAAAATATCTAATATTATAAATACTAAAATTGAAAAAATATTTGTAACAGGTGATGATTTAGTTGAACTTATAAAAAATCAAGGAAATATATTAATTCTTAATAAAGTATTTGCTAATATTAACTTTAGTGATAAAAAACAAATTCTTGATTTTATTTCAAAAGAAAAATGCATTCTTATTAAGATAAAGGAAGCAGGATTAAAAATAATTGCTAGTAAAAGTTTAAATCCTAATTTTAAGGAAGCATTAGCTATTTATTTTTCAAGTAATCAAGAAAAAACAAAAGAAAGTTTTTATGATAGAAAATATTATACAGGACTTCCATTTATGGATTTAAAAGAAAAAATAATAAGTAGTTTAAATATTTTTGTTAACAATGAAACTTTAGCGCAAACTCTTTCTTTAGGAGATTTAAATTTATCAAATAAAGTTGATCAAATATCAAATCATCATGGAACATTAAAAACGATTGTTAAATTTTTAGATAGAATAAATATGATTCAATTGAAAATTTCTAATTGTAATTTACGATATGCTCAAACCGAAAATTTATATTATCAAGTTCTAAATAAAATCAATAATTTAAGAAAAGAAAACATTGATATAGAAAAATTAATTGAAGAAATTTATGATATGAACTATGATAAACTAAATTTAGATAAAGAAACTCAAAAAAAATTAATTTCAACCATTCGTATTTATGATTTATATAATATATCATCCTCAGAAAAAGAAAAAATATTAAATGATCCATTTAATTATAAAAATGAAAATAAAAATTTTATAGAAAAATTAAAAATAATATTAGAACAAATAAAAGAAGAAACAAGTAAAACTTTGATATTATTAGATAAAGAATATATAAAATTAAATGATTATATCGTAAATAATCTTTTATCTAAGTACTTAAAAAATCAAAAAACTACAGAAGAAGAACTTATAAATATATTTCAAAACTTTGAATATGAAATAGACGATAACTATAGTTATTTAGAAAAATCCAAGGCAACCAAAAAACTAAAAAAGAAATTAGGAAAAAATCAATAGACACATAAAAACTATTATGATATAATTATCAAGATAAGGTAGGTGGCTTATGGATTTAATTATATTATTGATATTAATAGCTGTTGTTATTTTTTGGACAAAAGATTTTAAATTTTTTATTTATTTTCTTGGAATTACTGAATTGTTTTTCAGATTGATGCATTTTATAGCCGATAATGTAAAAATGGTAGAATTAACGGCAATTATTAGGGAATATATTCCAGCCTCAATTTTTAATATTTTAGCAAAATATTCAAATGGATTATTTTATGAAATATTATGTTGGGCTTTATTTGCAGCTTTCGTTACATTAGAAGTATATTTAGTAAAATATTTTATCAAAAGAAAGTAGATAATTCTTTCTTTTTTGTTATATGAGGAGTGAGATTATGACAAAATTAATGATAATTCCTAAAAATAAGGAATTTGATGAACTTATAAATGATAGTGATGCTTTTTTACTTGGAATAGAAAATATGAGTATTAATATGCCAATTTATTTTAATATTGATGAAATTGGTTTGATAAGTGAAAAATTGCATAAAAAAAAGAAAAAACTATTTATAAGTTTAAATAAAAATATGCATAATAAGGACTTGAAAGAATTAGAAAGAATATTAACTATTTTAAATGATTTAAAAATAGAAGGTGTTTTTTATTATGATGTAGCTATCTTAAGCATTGTAAGAAGATTAAAATTAGATCTTAAATTAGTATGGAGTTCAGAACATTTAACAACTAATTATGCAACAATTAATTTTTGGAAAGATATGAAAATAGATTATACTTATTTATCAGCAGAAATTACGCTTGATGAAATAATAGAAATAAGTAAAAATACATCAGTTAAATTAATTGTACCAATCTTTGGTTATCTTCCAATCTTTGCATCTATGAGACATACTGTAAAAAATTATTTAAACAGATTTAATTTAAAAGATAATTCAAAAATTAATTATTTAAATTTAAAAGATGATTACCATCCAATTGTAGATGATAATTTAGGAACAAATATCTATTCAGCTCATATACTAAATGGGTATCAAGAATACTTAAAATTAAAAAATTATCAAATTGATTATGTAACACTAAATGCATTTGATATTGATGATGAAAAATTTATTAAAGTAGTAAAAATGTTTAAAGAAGTAAAACAAGAATCAGAAGAAAAAATAAATGAAATGTTTGAAAATACTAGTAAAGGATTTTTATATAAAGAAACAATATATAGGGTGAAGAAAAATGATTAAAAAACCAGAACTTTTAGCGCCAGCAGGCGATTTAGAGAGACTAAAATATGCTCTACATTATGGAGCAGATGCTGTATATTTAGGTGGACCAATGTTAGGACTTAGAGCAAATGCTATTAACTTTACTTTTGATGATATTAAAGAGGGAAGTAAATTCGCACACTCACTTGGTAAAAAAATCTATGTAACAGTAAATATAGTCCTTCATAATAAAGAAATAAAAGAAGTAAAAAAATATTTAAAAGAATTAGAAAAATGTGAAGTTGATGCTATTATTGTAAGCGATCCAGCTATTATTAAATTAGCTAAAGAAAACACTAATTTAGAAATTCACTTATCTACACAAGCATCTATTATGAATGTTGAAGCTTGTAAATTTTATAAAGAACTAGGTGTTACAAGAATTGTTTTAGCTCGTGAAATGTCAAAAGAAGAGATAAAAGAAATAATAGATAATGTAGATATAGAAATAGAATGTTTTATTCATGGAGCAATGTGTTCTAGTATTAGTGGAAGATGTGTTCTATCAAACTTTTTAACTAATCGTGATTCTAATCGAGGTGGATGTAGTCAAATATGTAGATGGGATTTTAAATTACTAGATGAACAGAAAAAAAATATCGAAGGAGAAAAAGATTTCACATTATGTGCGAAAGATTTATCACTTCTTGCATATATTAAAGATATGATGGATATTGGAATTACATCTTTTAAAATTGAAGGAAGAATGCGTTCTATTTATTATATCGCAACTGTTGTTGATATATATAGAAGAGTAATTGATGGTTACTTAAAAGATTCTAAATATCAATATCCAAAAGATTACGAAAAAATCTTAAGAAATTGCGCTAATCGAGATGCAGTAAGCCAGTTTTTTAACGAAAAAAATGATGTTGATTGTCAATATTATAATGGCCGTGAAGAAATATCTAATCAAGACTTTTTAGGAATAGTTCTAGACTATGATAAAGAAAATAAACTTGCAACAGTAGAAGAGAGAAACTACTTTAAAAAAGATGATGAAGTAGAAATATTTGGGCCAAATAAAGAAATAATCTCATTAAAACTAAATGAAATTTATGATGAAAATGATAATTTAATAGAAATTGTTAGACATCCAAGACAGGTAGTAAAAATAAGGATAGATAGCCAAGTTGAACCTTATGATTTGATAAGAATTAAAAAATAAATGAATTTTAAGTTGACAAAAAAAACATTTAGTAGTATGATTTTGTTCGATTAATGAATAGAAGAAGAGGTGACATTATGTCAAATACAAAAGAAGTATACTTAACCGAAGAAGGTTATGATAAGATAAAAAAAGAATTAGAATATTTAAAAATGGAAAAAAGACCTGAAGTAATAAATTCCCTAAAGGAAGCAAGAGCTTTAGGAGATTTGAGTGAGAATGCTGAATACGATGCTGCTAGGACAGAACAAGCAGAAGTTGAAAATCGAATTATTGAACTAGAAGCCATGATGGAGAAGGCAATGATAATTAAAGACGTTGATACTGATAAAGTAAGCGTTGGAACAAAAGTTAAAATTAAATATGTAGAAGATGGAGATACTGATGTTTATTCTATCGTAGGAAGCAATGAGGCAGATCCATTTGAAAATCGTATTTCTAATGAATCACCAATAGCTAAAGCTATTATGGGACATTCAGCTGGAGAAGTTGTTTCAGTAGATAGCCCTAATGGTAAATATGATGTTGAAATTATGGAAATTTTTTAAGCACAAAAGTGCTTTTTTTGTTGTAAGTATTTTAATTTTGTAATATAATATAACTAAGAATAATTCAAGGAGGTCATCCGGTATGGAAAGAAATTGGTAAAACAAAGGCACAAAAGTGCTTTTTTTGTTGTAAAAAAAAGAAATTTATTATATACTATAATAGTATTGAATGGAGGATATTATGGAAAAAAATAAAAATGTAAAAGAAATAACAATTAAAATAGAAGGAAAAGAATGGGAAGATGCTTTAGATAAAGCTTTTGAAAAAGCAAATAAAAAAGTTAAAATTGATGGATTTAGACAAGGAAAAGCTCCAAAAGAAGTATTTATAAAAAAATATGGAGAAGAATCTTTATTTATGGATGCTGCTGATTTAGTATTACAACCTGCATATCAAAAAATGTTAGATGAAAATAAAGATGTTGAGATTGTAGCCCAACCAGAAGTAGCACTAAAATCAATTTCTAAAGATGGTGTAGAATTTGTTTTTACAATAACAACTAAACCAGAAGTAAAATTAGGAAAATATAAAAAATTAGGTGTTAAAAAAGAAAAAGTCGAAGTAACAAAAGAAGAAATAGAAAGTGCTTTAAACGAAACTTTAAATAGATACGCAGAAAATGTTGTAAAAGATGGAAAAGTTGAAAATGGTGATATTGCTATTATTGACTTTGAAGGATTTAAAGATGGTGTAGCATTTGAAGGTGGAAAAGGAGAAAACTACTCTTTAACTATTGGATCAAATACATTTATCCCAGGATTTGAAGATCAAATAATTGGAATGTCAAAAGATGAAGAAAAAGATATTAATGTAACATTCCCAGAAGATTATCATAGTGAAGATTTAAAAGGACAAAAAGTAGTATTTAAAGTAAAAGTAAATGAAATCAAAACAACTAAAATACCAGAATTAGATAAAGACTTCTTTGAAGATTTAGCAATGGAAGGAATTGATTCTAAAGAATCTTTAGAAAAACAATTAGAAGAAAATATCAAAGCTCATAAAGAACAACATGCAGAAGATCATTACATTGATGAACTTCTAAAAAAAGGAATTGAAAACATGGAAGTTGATATTCCAGAAGCTATGATAAATGAAGAATTAGATAGAATGATTAGACAATATGAAGAAAATCTAAAAATGCAAGGATTAACTTTAGAACAATTTTATCAATTTACAAATTCAGATGAAGCAGCTTTAAAAGATCAAATGAAAGAAGAAGCAGAAAAGAGAGTTGCATCACGTCTTTTATTAGAAGCTATCAAAGTAGAAGAAAAGATAGAAATAGCTGATGATGAAGCTAAAAAAGAAGCTGAAGAACTTGCTAAAAAATATAATATGGAAAAAGATGAATTCTTAAAACTATTTGGTGGAATTGAAATGGTTAAATACGATATGGAAATGCGTAGAGCTATTGAGATCTTAAAAGAAAACAATTAAGTTTTCTTTTTTTCTTGAATTTATAAAGAATATATATTATAATAGGGCCATTAAGGCGGTAATATTATGGAAGTAATAAATTTTAACGATAAAGAATTTGAAAAAAATGTTTTAATAAAATATTTTACCAGTGGTGATCAAGCAGATTTATATTTATATATTGAGGACGGACAAAAAAAGCTTATAAAAAAATATAGACATCCATTAGATGAAAAAGATGTTTCTAAAATAAAACTTAGTTACTTGAAGGCGGATGAAAGCAAAATGATAATACCAGAAAAGTTAATTGGTATTGATGGTAAAATAATTGGTTATTTGAGTGAGTTTAAAGAAAATTATACTAGTATTAATAATTTAGATTTAAACCAAAAAGAAAAATATAATCTTTTGGTCAGAATGAAAGAAATTTTAAATAGTATGATACGTGTTGGAATATATTTTTATGATATTAATGCAGGAAATATAATGTATGATGGAAAAAATATTATGCTTTGTGATGTACCTGATGCTTATATATTTGGAGATAATAATGATTATTCTTTAATACCAATAATACATCGAAAATTCAACATGTTTACTATTTCCTATTTAAATAATATTCTTATGAACAAAGTTGAAGATCAAGTAGTAGATACATTGTATAATTGGGCTAACCTAAAAGAATATGAAGATATGATTGGTGTTACTGACAATGATATGTGCATTAATATTTGCTATGAAATATTCCATAATCAAAAAGATATTAATTTTAATGATTTATTAATTGATTATATAGATCAAGAAAAAATAAAGCAGAAAACAATTTAAATTTCTGTTTTTATTTTGTAGATAAAGGTTTGCTTATAATCAAAAATAAATATATAATATAAAGAGAATGGAGAATTAGTATGAATTTAGAAGAAAATATGTATAACCATGAAAATAACTTAAGTAAGTTTGCTAGTCTAAGTAAAAATGCTATAAGACTAAAACAAGAAGAATCTGATATTAGACCGGCTTACTTTAGAGATATAGATCGTATTATATATTCCTTATCATATACAAGATATATTGATAAAACACAAGTATTTAGTTTAAAAGAAAATGATCATATAAGCAAAAGAATAATTCATGTTCAGTTTGTTAGTAAAATTGCTAAAACAATAGGAAGAGCCTTAGGATTAAATGAAGACTTAATTGAAGCAATCGCCCTTGGTCACGATTTAGGTCATGTTCCATTTGGACATGTTGGTGAGAAAATATTAAATGATATTAGCCTTAAATATGATAATACTTATTTTAATCATAATGCTCAGAGCGTAAGAGAACTTATGTCATTAGAAAAAAATGGTCAAGGATTAAATATAACTATTCAAGTTTTAGATGGAATATTGTGTCACAATGGAGAATTTTTAAGTGGTAAATATATACCAAAGAAAAAAAGTGTACAAACCTTTTTAGACGATTACAATAATACATATATAAATGAAAAAGCTAATACAATGTTGATACCAATGACACTAGAAGGTTGTGTAGTAAGGATAAGTGATATTGTTGGATACATTGGAAGAGATATAGAAGATGCTATTATGCTTGGCATTTTAAAAAAAGAAGAACTACCAAAAGAAATAACAAGTGTATTAGGAAATAATAACCGAGAAATTATAAATACAATAGTTACAGATATTATAAATAATAGTTTGAATAAACCTTATTTACTTTTATCAGATGATGTATATAAAGCTTTAAAAGCTTTGAAAAACTTTAACTATAAATATATTTATGACAAAGCAAACACAAAAGAACAAATAAAAAAATATGAAGAAATGTTCAACTTCCTTTTTCAATTTTTCCTAAATGATTTAGAAAACAAGAATAAAGATAGTATAATTTATCAAGATTTTTTAAATAATATGAATGAAGAATATAAAAGAAAAACAAAAAAAACAAGGATAGTAATTGATTATATTGCTGGAATGACTGATGATTATTTTATAAAACAATATAATGTTTGTAAAAAAGTTGAAAAAAATAAAAATAAATGATACAATTGAAATATATTCATAGAGTAGGTGATAACATGGATATGACAAAAACATACAGCACTGAAGAATTTAATCAAGCTTATATCTTAGATACAATAAAACAAGTAATTGCGATTCTAAATGAAAAAGGATACAATCCAATTAACCAAATTGTTGGATACTTAATGAGTGGAGATCCTGGATATATAACAAATTACAAAAACGCAAGAAATATGTTAGTTAGTATTGAAAGAGTAAAAGTATTAGAAGTACTTGTAAAGGAGACTATTAAATAGTGCGCTATTTAGGGCTTGATTTGGGAACGAGAACTTTAGGAACAGCTATAAGTGATACAACACTAACAATAGCTACAACTCATGAAACAATCCGTTTCAATGATAGCGATTATGATTCATTAATTCCCAAAATAAAAGAATTAATTGAAGAATATAAGATATCAAAAATTATATTGGGGTTTCCTAAAAACATGAATAATTCAATAGGTGAAAGAGGACAAGTTACTCTAGAATTTAAAGAAAAAATCGAAAAAAGCTTAAATATTGAAGTAATAATGCAAGATGAGCGACTTACAACTGTTGAAGCAACAAATTATATGATTGAAGCTGATATTTCAAGAAAAAAAAGAAAAAAGAAAGTTGATAGTTTGGCTGCTAATATTATACTTCAAACATATTTAGATAAAGAAAGGAAGAGTAAAGAATGAAAGAGGAAAGAATGACATTTAATATTACAAATGATGAAGGACAAGAAGTAGAATGTGAAGTATTATTTACATTTGAATCAGATGAAACTGGTAAAAACTATATGGTATATACAGATAATACTGTTGATGAAGAGGGAAATACAAAAGTTTATGCTTCAATTTATAATCCAGATGAAGAAGATCAAACTTTACAACCAATTGAAACAGATAAAGAATGGACAATAATTGAAACAATTCTTAATGAACTTCAAGAAGAAGCTAAAAAAGAAGGAACAGACGAGCAATAAGCTCGTTTTTGATGTAATATGAAAAGAAGATTAAAACCAAAGGTGAAAAGATTTTTAATTGCTTTTGGTATTATTATAATCTTATTTATATTGATTTTAAGTCTTTATAAAATTTTTCTAGCTCCTGTAAATAAAAAAGGAGAAGAAGTGGAGTTCATAGTTAATAAAGGAGAAACTTTTTTAACTATATCAAATGAATTAAAAGAACAAAATTTAATTAGATCTAAAATTGCTTATAAAATTTATGTCAAAATGAAAAAAGTAGATGGCCTTCATGAAGGACAGTATACATTAAATAAAAATATGACAATTAAACAAATAGTTGATGTTTTAAAGAAAAAATCGAAAAAAAATCCTAATGCTGTTATTATTACTTTTAAAGAAGGAATTAATATGCGCAAAATCGCAAGTTTAATTGAAGAAAATACTAATCATAAAAAAGAAGAAGTATTTAATCTTTTAAAAGATCAAAACTATTTAAATGAATTAATTAATACATATTGGTTTTTAACTGATGACATAAAAAATCCTAGTATTTATTATTCATTAGAAGGATATTTATTTCCAAATACATATGAATTTTCAAGTAAAGATGTTGATTTAAAAGAGATATTTAAAAAAATGCTTGATAATATGGAAGAAAAATTAGAACCTTATAAAACACAAATAGCAAGTAGTAATTATAATATTCATCAATTATTAACTCTAGCTTCAATTGTTGAATTAGAAGCAGCTCGTAGTGATGATCGAAATGGCGTAGCTGGTGTTTTTTTCAATAGACTTAAAGCAGGTTGGAGTTTAGGTAGTGATGTAACGACATATTATGCAATTCAAATAGATATGAATGAAAGAGACTTA
>OBHU01000226.1_pt1 | contig 52503 bp, 39 predicted proteins | sample 1519071 | NCBI WGS metagenome assembly OBHU01 (sample SAMEA2452135, study PRJEB22498) | human gut metagenome
TAATCACTTTAAAGAAAGCTACAAATAGTTACCCCCAAGAAATTGCGGGTGAGCCCTAAAGTCTGTGTAATCTGTGCTTAAAGCAAAAACAAAATCCCGACGAAATCGCTTCGGCGGGACTCTATTTCATTTTTACTTAAATGTGGCTACGTAATAAAATTATGACTAATTAATTCAATTCTGATACTGCAAAGATAAAGCGTTTCAGTGGGTGTCACAATCACCTTTATGAGGTATATTGCGTAGCTATTCTCACTATTTATAATTACCGGATACTGTTTTTTCCACCTTTTTCCATTCTTTTGTTTCAAAATCATAGGTTTTGATAACTTTTGCAGGACATCCGGCACATATAGAATAGGAAGGTACGGAATGGCTGACTACGCTTCCGGCAGCTACTACACAGTGCTTCCCTAAAGTCACTCCTGGAAGAATAACTGAGTTAGCGCCTACCCATACGTCATCTTCAATAACAACGGGCTGTGTGTTGACCCCTTGTTCGTCGATCATCTTTTTCACATCCTGATAATTATGATTGAGTCCTGTTACGGTCACATTTTGGGCTAGATTAACGTGATTGCCGATATTGACCGGACCTATAATCGTATTTCTTAATCCGACACGGGTATAATCTCCGATAGTCAAATCACCAACTGCATTATTAAGGCAGGAGAAATCTTCAACCACAGAATATTTTCCTAAAAAGAAATGGTTGAAAGGAGGAAGATCTTTGCGTACACTCCGATAGATCACAGAGCCTTTTCCGCGTTTCAGGTAGATGAAATCAAAGAGGCGTATCCACCAGTTTGGACGAGTTTTGACAGGATGCATAATAAGCCGATACACTGCTTGCTTTAAACTGGGTTTTTCTTTAATTCGTTGCTTAAATGTCTTTTTCTCCATATTGAATGTTTTTTCTTTTTGTCTTCCACCAAATAATCCGGAATAGCCAGACTATAAGTAACTAGTAGGCCGAAGAGTATAAGCCACCAGCCGATAGATAATGCCCAGTTATATCCTGTAATCAGCAATGTCCATACACTGACGAAGATACACATTTTTAGCGGAGAAGGTATCAGATGCTGTACTATTCGGTTACAGAAATTCCAGTTCCCTTCCAAAAGCGAAGGGAAGAAATAAGAGGCTGTTTTTCGGAGGCGTCTCCTATATGGGTGAACCGGACTTGATTGACAGTATACAATAGCATCCGGAAGGTAGTCAATATATACATTCTTCCGAAATAACTTCCGTTCGATATTGGTTTTAGAGCTTCTCAGATTGTTTTGCAACCATTCCAAGTCGATAGCTATATTGGTTCCGGATAAGTTAGACGACAGTCCGAATTGTGTATTTCCAGCTCTGAAAAGGCTGTTCTTTATTTCTTTGCATATAGCACGGAAACGATTACAGAAACCTTTGCGATTTTCAATAACTGTGTGTAATTGAATGGCTTGTATTCCGGCATCATACGCATTGTAGATTTTCTCCAGAAAGAGTGGAGACAGAGAAATGGCTGTGTCTGATAAGATAAGGACCAGTTGATAGTGTTCTCTGTCAAGAGTATTGATTCCTTGATGCAAATCATTGTATGTGAAGAATTCGTAAAATTTTTCACGATAGATTACGGGAAGCGGACTTTCTTCCGGAACGAGGATAGCACAATGGTATTTCTTTTCAGCTTTTGGATAGACAATGCGCTTGAAGTGCGATGCAACTGCCAATACAAAGAGGTATAGAATAACAATCCCCACGAAGAAGAATACTAGGTCATCTATTATGTAAATGTAGGTGCTCATCGTCTGTAAAAGGTTATACGTTCTCTTTTTGAATAAATGCAGTAACTGTTTTCAGAATAATTTTGATGTCCAACCAGAAAGAGAATGTCTTTGCATACTTGATATCCAACTGTTTGCGTTCTTCCGCAGATAACTTGCCGGCTTCACCTCTTTTTTCTACTTGCCATAGCCCGGTAAGTCCTGCCGGTCCCATAAAGCGGTCGATATGTTCATCACTAGTTAGTAATTCGGCTTCGTAGAGTGGGAGAGGGCGATTACCTACTATGGACATATCTCCTTTTAAGATATTAATAAGCTGTGGTAATTCGTCAATACTATATTTACGAATGAAGCGCCCTATCTTCGTTATTCTAGGATCATTTTCCAACTTGACAAAAGCATTACTTTTCTCTTTCGATTTTTTGTGAATATAATCTTCTTCGGAAATAACGAAATCATCAGATATCAGGAGAATTTCTTCTTCGTCCACTTTTTGAATTTCTTCGGTCTCTTGCTCTTCTCCCCAAATATCTTCTTCTTGTTCTTCCTCTTGCTGATACTGGTTGAGCGTATTGAAATCCTTCAAATGTTTGTCGGCATCGGTATACATGGACCGAAATTTGAGAAAATCAAAAATCAGATAATTGCTTCCTACACGTTTGGATTTGTAAATAATAGGACCTTTGCTTTCTAGGCGGATAGCCAGTGCTGTGAGTATGAGAAGTGGGGAAAGACATAACAATGCCATTCCTGAAAAGACGATATCAAAAGCTCTTTTCCATAAAGGTAGGCGGAAAGCATTCAAGTTTTGCGTCTTGAGTTGAAGTGCCTGTATCTTTTGATCTTTTCTATGTTTCAGGAAGGTTGACAGAGCCTGCAAGGATTCCGGATTCGTTTCGTATTTAATGGTATTATTTATACCGGCTTTGAGATATTCTGGAGCTTCTTCTTTAGATAAAGAATCAATGACGAGTACCATATAAAGTCCCGGATACTTTTTGCGCATATAATGAATATTTGCAATATCTTGGGATAGATTTATCTGTTCGAAAAACAGAGCTGTATCGTATTTTTCCCGTATCTTGTCTAGTACCTTAATTGCTTGATTACAATTAGATGCTGCATAAAATACCCCTATGCTAAGTTTAGAGAATAGGTTTATAGTCTTGCTATCTTTGCCTATGTAAACAAAATATTGCATATAGAGGATCTGGTGTTAATCGATAATCTTTTTGATTCGAATTTTGAGTTCTAGTGGATTGAATGGCTTTAAAATATAATCTTCCGCTCCTTCTTCCAGCAATCTGATTCTTTCGGTTGTACTTTCTTCACTAGATAACATAACGATAGGTATTGACTTGAATAACTCGTTATTTTTCATATATCTTAGAAATTCGTCACCTGTCATTAACGGCATACGGATGTCTGAAATGATAAGATCAGGTACGTTACCTTCATTCAGCCATTCTATTGCTTTAATGGGATCTTCCAAATAGGTAAAATCATAATCCTTACCTAGGTATATACCGGCAACTTTTCCAATAGTCGCTTTATCATCGACTAGTAATATTTTTTTCTTCATACGAATAGACCTTTCTATCGCTTGCTTTGTTATTGATTTATAGATTAGCTTACTGTCACAGATTATTTATGACAGTTTGCAAATATAGATATTATTTTAGAATAATCTCTCAATATTGACAAGTAAAATTCGTGATATATATTTATTTTATCTAATAAATTTCTCAGTGCGATGTTCTAATAGAAAAACACGGATTTCATATTGATGAAATCCGTGTTATCAATAAATATTTGGTTGTTATTTGTACACTTTAGATGAATCGAATGTTTTCCACCATTCCTGATTCTTAACACCACCGCTAGTTACCCAATCTGTAAACAAGGAATAAACAGTTTTTATATTTACATATTCTAAAGCCCACTTGAAGTCAGTAGGGACCATGATTCCCCATGCCAGATTGTCTTTACTGATGTAATATTTCTTACCGGAAACAGAACTATTATCATTATTTCCTCCAAATAAATCAGTATTAGCTAGTTTGGTTGGTTGATAGCCGATAACATGAATTTCTTTACGATTATTTCTATTTCCTTCCACAAAAATGAAAACATTCAGTTTGTTGATGTTTAATTCATCCGGAGAAATCAGATTGCTGAGTTTTATGGTGAAACTGATGTTCTTAACATTCGTATTGTTTGAATGATTGGCAAAGGTGTTAATTTGTTCATACCGATCTCTTCCCAATGCTTTGTGCGCATCGTCGAATAACGGAATAACTGCATAATCTTGTCCGTTCTCAATCTTATTACTGTTCAGGTTGAAGCTTTTGATAAGAGAGTTGTCACTAAATTCAACAGGTTGCATAATTGCGCTGGCAGGAACACCGTCCAACATGATAGCAGCTCCAATACTTTTAGTAGCTCCGGTAGCGGCTAAATCGATGCTTAATTTGAATTCTTCCACTTTATTATTCTTATTGAGAGAAATCGTTCTTTCTTTGATAATCATGACTAAATCATTCATATCATAGTCTCCATATAATGGCCATTGATCTTCAAATAAATATGCATAATTATGTGTATCATCCACTATGATCGGGAATTTAGGTTCCTCTGGTTCTTCTCCCTTATTTCCTTCGTTCTTTGTTCCTGTACAAACTTCGATAGTTACTTTGGATTCTCCTATTTTTGTAATATATGCGCCGTTCTGTACATGAAAATTAGTCCAATGTGGACTTTTCTCTACATGATTATCTGATTCAATAGCCAAATTGCCGTCATAAGTAAATCCTTGACCGGCTATAATGGGAGATTTTATCATAGAGGTGTTTTCACCTTTTCCATAGAACGTAGCATAACCAGGAGGTATATCCAGTCTTGTAGTTGCTTCCAGCATAGAGCCGTTATTCAAGTTAACAACTCCGTTTTGGAACTCCATTTTAGGTGCCTTGATATATCCTTGGGTTAAGTTTAACTTAATTCCGTTTGCGTAGAAGGAAATAGTGGCTTCCATACTGCAACTATTGTTGACGGTAGGATTAGTGAAACTGATCGTCTCAAAAATGATTATATTTTTGTTTGTGATAACAGCATCTGAGTTTGCAATCATTTTTTTTCCATAAATCTCTCCGTTATTTTCTAATGAGAAATTAGACGGAAGGTTAAACTCTCCTTCAAGTTCAATCTTATTGTCGTTGATAATTTGGGTATTTGAATTAATTGCTATGTCCTTGCTTGTTATAGTACCTCCGTTGTAGAGTGTAGCTCCCGAATGTAATGTCATAGTGTTTGTAACTGATACATTACCCCAGTTTCTTAATGCCGCAGGTGCTCCGTTAGTAAATGATATATTTTCGGCTTCAACGTTTCCTTCATCCATGACAGTCAGCATGGAGTTTCTTATAAAAGTCATCACTCCGGATGCTTTTATTTTAGCATTGTCCATAACAATGATTTCAATACCATTCTGGAACTGGAATGTAGTCGGAATTGTCCATGTTGCATCAACGTAAACTTTGGTTTTAATCTCACCGTCATATCCGTCAAATTTGAATGTACCGTTATAGTCAGAGGTAATTTTATAGGAAGCGTCACGCAGTAAAGTTGTTCCTTGCATTTCTGTAATTTCTTTTGCTTCACTTGGTATGGAAGTATAAACCGGTTTCTCGGGTGAAACAGCTCTTGTGGTAGCGGTACGGCTCATTAACACTCTGTTTTGAGCAGCAGATTCTTGATAGTAGAGTTTACAGGTAAAGTTGTCATTATCTTCCGGCACATCAAACAGATATACCTCTACACGTCCTCTGGGATCAGTCTGCTTTATATAAATACCTTTTTGCGTAGGTAGCAGAGTGATAGCAGCTGTAGCTTTAAAGTTATTCTCTTTATTTGCTGTCCTTGTAGCCAGTACAGATGCGTTTTCATTAGTAAGAGGATCTTCTGTATATATTTCTACTAAGTAGGAATATAACCCTCCTTCTTCATCTTTAACTTCGACTGTGACATTTTCTGTTTTGATTGTGCTCCAATCAAAACCATCAGGAGCAGCAAAACCGTCTCCCATTGGGTTGGACGTTTCGTAGGAGGGATCATACAAATCCTTCCCCGAGTCAACACAACTAAACAGGATACCTCCCATTGCTATTGCAATGATTGGCATGAAATGAATTGTTTTTTTCATCATAATTAATATTGCTTGATTGTTTGTAACCAAAATCTAATGCAAAAATAGCCGCATGTCTTATATTTAGGCTGTATTTTCTGTTATTTTATGTAGGAAAAACAATTGAATTTCCGTTTCGGTTCTATTTTAGCTCTAGTAGGTGCGATGAAGACTTTTTATATGATAAGAAATCCCTTGATTTTCAAATCTACAGATATATCAGATTTGAGAATCAAAGGATTATAATAATCGAATGGGTGTCTTAAGACTTGGTGATTTCTCCTATTAAACAGGAGTTCATTTTGTATCGTATATCTTTGTTGGGCAGTCCGTGTCCTAATAGAAACATTAGTTTTGTTATAGCACATTCAGGGGTACTGTCGTATCCGCTGATAACACCTGCTTCCAAGAGATGCATTCCGGTTTCGTAACGTCCCATTTCGACTGCTCCGGAAGCACATTGGGTGATGTTGACAATGATAATGCCTCGTTCAGTAGCCTCCTTTAATTGACGGATAAACCATTCTTTTTGCGGTGCATTTCCTGAACCGAAAGTTTTCATTACCACAGCTTTTAATCCGGGAACATGAAGGAGTGAAGTTACAATACTCTCTTGAATACCAGGGAAAAGGGTTAAAATAACCACATTGTTATCAAATAAGTAATGCGGCTTTAACGGCTTCGTAGGGTCTGGTTTACGAATGAGGTTGGGCTCGTATTTAATGTGTATGCCAACTCGTGCCAAAGGCGGGTAATTGAAAGAGCGAAAAGCATTAAAGTTTTCTGCATTGATTTTGGTGGTACGATTACCACGCATCAGATGATTTTCAAAGAAAATGCATACCTCCGGAACGATAGCAGTGCCATCCGGATTTTTTGCAGCAGCGATTTCAATAGCAGTGATGAGATTTTCTTTCCCGTCTGTACGCAAAGTTCCGATAGGGAGTTGGGAGCCGGTGAGGATCACCGGCTTACTCAGATTCTCAAGCATAAAACTTAAGGCGGAGGCTGTATATGCCATTGTATCTGTTCCGTGAAGAATCACAAAACCGTCGAAATAATCATAATTGTAATTGATGATTTTTACCAGTTTTGCCCAGTAAGCAGGCTCCATGTCCGAAGAATCGATAGGAGGATTAAATTGATAGGAGGAAATGCGATAGTTGAATCTTTTTAGCTCAGGAACGTGCTTGAGCAGATGATCGAAATTAAAGTTTTCTAGCGCACCAGTTTCCGGGTTTTCTATCATTCCGATAGTTCCACCCGTGTAAATTAACAAAACGGAAGGAGTTTCTGCTCTCATAATTGTTGAATTACTGTTAAAACGCTGACAAAGATATAGATTAATTGCGAATTATGGATAGTAAATGATAAATTTGTTTGTATTTTAGCGTAAAATGTTATAATATTGAATATTTATGCGGATGTATGCTAGGAATTAAAAGGAAAAGCAGGGTAAGTAGCTAAAGTAGTAACTACTTACTCCTGATTACTTCTATAAACTTACTTCAGTGCTTCTTTCAGTTTGAGAATAGCTTTTTCTGGGTCTTTTTCTTCTTCGAGCAGGGTGACGAATCGACTACCTATAATAGCTCCTGAAGCATGTTCGCAGGCAGCCTGGAAAGTTGCCTTGTTAGAAATTCCGAATCCTACCATCAATGGGTTTTTTAGATGCATATCTTCAATCTTCTTGAAGTATAACCGTTTTTGTTCATTGAAATCCTGTTGAGCTCCGGTAGTGGCTGCCGATGAAACCATATAAATGAATCCGTCTGTATGTGCATCAATCTCACGTACACGTTCTTCGCTGGTTTCCGGGGTGATAAGCATAATCACTTTAATGCCGTAACGTTCGGCAATGATGCGATAGCGTTCCTGGTAATCATGGAAGGGAAGGTCAGGAATAATAACACCGTCGATTCCGCACTCCACGCATTTGCGACAGAAATTTTCGAATCCGAACTGCATAATCGGGTTTAAATAGCCCATTAATACTAATGGGATTTTTACATCCCGGCGGATGTTACGTAATTGTTCAAAAAGTACCTTTAGGGACATTCCATTGCGTAATGCTTGAGTTGCGGCATTTTGAATGACAATACCGTCTGCCATTGGGTCACTGAAGGGGATTCCGACTTCGATCATGCTGACACCATGCTTTTCGAGGGTACGGATCACATCGGCAGTACCGTCCAAAGTTGGATCACCTGCACAAAAATAAATGGAAAGTAAATCTTTCTTATTGCTATTGAAGAGTTGGTTAATTCTGTTCATGACTTTAAAAAATTAAATTTATCATTTTAGTTCATTTAAAAATGTCAGGATTCGTACCGGATCTTTTTTCCCCGGTTCCAATTCAAAACGGCTGTTCAGGTCGTAACCGGCGAGACGTGGATGTTTGAACTCCTTTAGTGCGTTGGCGCTGTAAGAGTTGATGCCTCCGCTAAGAAGGAAAGGAAGGAGACCGTTATAGGTATGCAGAATATTCCAGTCGAACAAGTTACCGGAGCCGCCGTATTGTTCGCATTTGGTATCGAACAGGAAAAGGTCACAGACTTTCTCATACTTATATACATTTTTCAGATCTTTCGGATGGGATATAGAAAAGGCTTTGATAATTTTTATCCCCATGGAATACAATGACCGACAGTATTCCGGTGACTCATTTCCATGTAGTTGCACATAGTTTAGTCCGAAACGGTCAGCATACATACTGACAATCTGTTTGTCTTCGTTCACAAAAACACCGACACGGTGGGTGTGGATAGGCAGATAAGCCGGAAGCTCATAGACATACCGGGGAGATTTGGGATAGAAGATAAATCCCAGCATATCTATATCTTGGAGCGATTCTATCTCCTGTATGTTTTCGGCTTCGCGCATACCGCATACTTTGATGATTTTTCCGTTGACCATAAATCTTCTGTTTTGAATAATTGATTTATTGTATAGCTTGCAGGAAATTCCCTAAGGTGTTTCCCGGTTGTGTAGTTCTCATAAATGTTTCTCCGATCAGGAATCCCCGGAATCCGGCTGTTTGCAGACGTTTTACAGTTTGCGGGTCGGAGATTCCGCTTTCGGATACCAATACTGCATCTTGGGGAAGTTGTCCGGCCAGCCGAAAAGAGTTTTCTACATCAGTGAAGAATGTTCCTAAATTCCGATTGTTGATTCCCACCATATCTATTTTCTCATTAATATAAGTTAACTCCTCGGAACTGTGAATTTCTAGTAGTACTTCCAGACCTAAATCGTGTGCTTTCTTCACAAGTTCATTGCATTTTTCCGGTTTCAAAGCAGCGGCAATGAGAAGTACAGCATCTGCACCAACAATTTTAGCTTGATAGAGTTGGTATTCGTCAATGATAAAATCTTTTCTAAGAATCGGAATATCTACCAAAGGACGTGCAGCGCGAATGTCTTTCAAGTTCCCTCCGAAAAACTTCTCATCCGTGAGGATAGAGAGCGCAGAGGCCCCCGCAGCCGCATAAGCCGGAGCTATTTCTTCCGGACGAGCCTCCTGCTTTATCCAGCCTTTGGACGGAGAACGACGTTTGAACTCTGCTATAATTCCCGGAGACGAGGAAATTAATGCCTGTTTCATGGAACGGGAAGACGGCATTTCACTAATTCCTTCCTGCAACTGCTCGATAGAAATCGCCTGTTTTTGCAGATCTACTTCAAATCGTTTATTTGCTATGATTTCGGATAATATATCTTTCATATTTTAATTATTGAGTTCAATAAACTTCTTTAATGTATTCAGTGCCCTTCCGCTTTCTAGTGATTCTTTTGCAAGAGTGATACATTCTTCAATAGTCTTTTTCGGACAAATAACATGAATGGCAAAAGCCGAATTAACTACTACTACATTTTTTTGAGCTTCAGTTGCTGTATTATTCATGATATTATCGAAAATTTTGGCAGCCTCTTTCGGTGTCTGACCGCCGTCCAGATCAATGTCCCTATAACGGGAGAATCCGAGGCTTTCGGGAGTATAAATCTTTTCGTTGTCACTCGTTGCTACCTTAAATTCATTCGTCAGAGAAATTTCATCATATCCGTCCAAGCTATGAACAACGGCAAATTTGGTTTTACTTTCCTGATAAGTATAAGTATAGAGGCGTAATAACGGAAGATTGTAAACTCCCAAAAGTTGATAAGCCGGTAATACTGGATTTACTAACGGGCCGAGCATATTAAAAAAGGTACGCACGGCAAGTCCTTTGCGAACCGGAGCGACCGCTTTTAATGCCGGATTAAACAACGGAGCGTGCAGATAAGCAATGTTACATTGTTCCATGCTGCGGCGCAACTGATCTATATCGTCGGTGAACTTTACACCATGTTGTTCCATTACGTTACTGGCGCCACTAACAGATGTTGCTCCGTAATTACCATGTTTCACGACCGGGAAACCTGCTCCGGCTACCGTGAAGCAAGATGCTGTGGAAATATTGAACGTGTTTTTCCCGTCACCACCGGTTCCTACAATATCTATCGGCGCAAATTCGCTTAAATCAACCGGAACGCGCATTTCCAACAATGCGTCGCGGAAGCCGCATAATTCTTCGACTGAGATATTGCGCATTAGAAAGACAGTGATGAGTGAGGCCACCTGTACATCGTTATATTTTCCTTGTGCGATATTTTGTAAGATAGTACGGGCTTCATCACGTCCCAGATATTGATGCTCGAAAAGCTTGTATAGAATCTGTTTCATAAATTTAATCGTTTAAGAAGTTCTTGATAATTTCTTTTCCTTGCGGAGTTAATACTGATTCGGGGTGGAATTGTATCCCGTGCACATCATAGGTCCTATGGCGCAATGCCATGATTTGTCCTTCCCGGCTTTCTGCCGTTATTTCCAGACAGTCAGGAAAATCCTCCCGGCTGACCACCCAAGAGTGATAACGTCCTACGGGAATTTCTTTTCCCAGCCCTTCGAATAATACATCTTGTCGTAGGATACTGACCGGGGTCTGTACACCGTGATATACCTCTTTCAGATTCTCCAGTCGTGCACCGAAAGCCTCGCCGATAGCCTGATGTCCCAGACAGACACCTAAAATACTTTTCGTGGCTGCATACTTTTTGATAATAGGCAACAATAAACCTGCTTCTTCCGGGATACCCGGCCCGGGAGACAAGATGATTTTATCGAATCGTTCCACATTATCAAGTCCTATTTGATCGTTGCGGACTACTTCTATGTCCGTAGCACCTAATTCTTTCACTGCGTGCAATAAGTTGTAGGTGAAAGAGTCGTAATTATCTAAAAGTAATATTTTCATTTTATGATTATTGTAAAATTGTTGCTTAAACAGGTTACTTTATTTTTTCTGCTTAGTTCTTTAATTGAACGGCTAAATCAATCGCCTTTTTCAGTGCTCCCAACTTATTGTTGACTTCTTGCAATTCGTATTCATCCTGACTCCGTGCCACAATACCACCTCCTGCCTGAAACCACAATTCATTGTTGCGACTGACGAAGGTACGGATAGTTATGGCTTGATTCAATTCACCGTTTAATCCGATAAAACCGATACAACCACCGTAAGCTCCGCGATTGTGAGGTTCTATTTCACTAATTAACTGCATGGCACGTACTTTGGGCGCGCCGCTCAAAGTGCCGGCAGGGAACGTATCAATAAAAGTTTTTATCTTGTCCGCATCCTCGTTCAATTCACCACTGACACGGCTAACCAAGTGGATGACATGACTGTAATATTGTGGCTCTTTATAGAAAAGTACCCGTACATCATGACAATTACGTGACAAGTCGTTTCTGGCAAGGTCTACCAGCATAACGTGCTCCGCATTTTCTTTGGGGTCAGCCAGTAATGCTTCTGCCAGTTCACGGTCTTTCACGATATCGCCACTCCGGCGTGTTGTTCCGGCAATCGGATCGATATAAGCATGGTTGCTTTCAATCTTGCAGTGTGTTTCCGGTGAAGAACCGAAGATTCGATATCCTCCGAAATCGAAATAGAAAAGATAAGGGGAAGGGTTAATGCTGCGGAGTGCCCGATATACTTTGAAATCATCTCCGGTGTAAGGCTGAATGAACCTCCGGGAAAGAACGATCTGGAATACATCGCCACGCATACAGTGCGCAATACCTTTGCGGACGTTGGCTTTGTGTTCTTCATCTGTGATAGGGCTGGTAACGGGACCTGTCACAGAAAAATTGTAAGAAGCATAATTCCGGTTTTCAATAGCTGCTTCCAGTTCCGGCAGGCCGCTTTCTTCCCCTTCGGCCAACATCTCTACGAGTGTCAATTCATTTTTGAAATGATTGAAGACAATTATGTATTTGTATAATATATATAATAAGTCCGGTGCATCATTCTGTTCATCGTGGCTCTCTTTAACGGGAATATGTTCGAAGTATTTCACGGCATTGAAAGTCGTGTATCCATAAAGTCCGCATACATTCTTATTTTCTCCGGTCACTTGGAATTGATTGATGAATCGGTTCATTGCCTTTTCTACGGTGAATGTTTTCGTCAGCGGTTCTTCCGTGCGGCTATTGTCCGGATAGTTGGCTGTGACTATACCACTGTTCATACCGATATTTGCCAGTGGACAAAGGGCGATGAATGACAGTGAATTTTCTCCGGCGTGATAATCGGAACTCTCCATTAATGCAGATTGCGGATACATATCACGCACTTTCAGATAAATGCTGACCGGAGTATGCATATCTCCCAACACCTGTTTACTGTGGGTAGTATAATTGAATGTTTTCATTTTGATTACAAATTACAAGTTACAAATTACTGTGAACTAATTGTCCTGTTTTTCTTCGTTAAAGGATAAATAAGTCTCTATATCCTTGTCGCCACGTCCGGATACAGTTAATACGACTACATCTTCCGGTTTGAATTTCAACTTTTTTAAAGCGCCAAGCGCATGAGCTGATTCCAGTGCGGGGATAATTCCTTCAAACTTAGTCAGTTCATAAGCAGCTTCTATGGCTTCGTCATCGTTTATTGCCAGAACGTTGGCGCGTCTTTGTGCGGCAAGATTCGCGTGTATCGGTCCGATTCCCGGATAATCGAGTCCGGCAGAAATCGAATAAGGTTCCTCAATTTGTCCGTCTTCGTTTTGGATAACGTAAGTACGTGCTCCGTGGATAATTCCCATTTTGCCAAGTTGAATGGTAGCTGCGGTCATTCCGGTTTCTATTCCCTTGCCTCCGGCTTCTGCCAGGACGATACCTACCCGCTCATCGTTGATATAATGATAAATAGTTCCGGCAGCATTACTTCCTCCTCCTACACAGGCTATCAGGTAGTCGGGGTAATCGCGTCCCTCTTTTTCTTGAAGTTGCTTTTTGATTTCTTCACTGATAACGGATTGCAGACGTGCCACCATATCCGGGTAAGGATGAGGTCCTACAGTAGAACCGATGATATAATAAGTGTCGGCGGGATGACAGCACCAGTCGCGGATAGCTTCGTTGGTAGCGTCTTTCAGTGTCATGTTCCCGGAGGTGACAGGGGTTACGGTAGCTCCCAGCATTTTCATTTTCTCAACGTTGATGTGCTGGCGTTCCACATCCGTTTTTCCCATGTATACGATACATTCCATATTCATTAGTGCACATACGGTAGCGGTAGCCACTCCATGTTGGCCGGCGCCGGTTTCGGCGATGATGCGCTTTTTTCCCATGCGGCGTGCCAATAGAATCTGTCCGATAGTGTTGTTGATTTTATGGGCACCTGTATGGTTCAAGTCTTCCCGTTTCAGATATAATTTGCAACCATATTTTTTCGAAAGGCGCCTTGCCGGATAGAGTGGGGAAGGACGTCCTACGTAATCACGTAACAACTGTTCGAATTCTTTCTTGAATTCCTCACTCTCAAGTACTTCGAGGTACTTATTCTTCAGTTCCTCTACACATTTGTGGAGAATTTCCGGTACATAAGCACCGCCGAACTCTCCGTAATAGCCATCCTGGTCAACTAAAAAACTTTTCATAATCCTATCTATTTTTATATGTTATTTTTTTCGATGTTTAGAAACGGGCAAATAAAAAAGCCCTGCCGCAAGTTGCGACAGGGCTCTTTCAAATCTGTTATATCTTTAATGAGGTATATACATACGAGCGCTGCTCCCTTACGACTGTCGGAGTTGTAACGGACGCCACCACCAATATGTATTTACTAATATAGTTCTCATTGTCATTTGTTATTTAATGGGAGCAAATATAGACACTTTGTTTGAAACAACAAACAAAAAATGACTTTTTTTCATTTTCCCCTTCATTTTTCTGATATAGAACAATTTTCCCCCTGATCTGTTCTTATAAATACTGAATATTTAAACAGAAAACAATTATGAAACAGAGAAAAGTATTAGTAGGTATCGCTATTGCCATTTTCGTTATATTATTACTTTATTGGTTGTTGGTAGCAGAAGATATGAAACCTTGGTTGTCGGCTATGGTTCCTTCTCTTACGCAGCAATTCATAGCCTGATTCCGACAAGGTTTCAGATAATTCGTGTATATTTGCATGAAACATGAAAAGTGAATAATAACCGAAATAATAACAATAGACAAGATATGGAAAATTTTATCTTTCAAAATCCCGTCAAACTGATAATGGGGCGCGGGATGATTGCCCGATTGGCGAAAGAAATTCCGTCCGACAAACGTATCATGATTACTTTTGGCGGTGGAAGTGTAAAGAAAAACGGGGTATACGATCAGGTGAAGGAAGCACTGAAGAATCATTATACCGTTGAATTTTGGGGGATTGAACCCAATCCTGCTATCGAAACTCTCCGCAAAGCGATTGCTTTGGGAAAAGAAGAGAAGGTAGATTATTTATTAGCTGTTGGTGGTGGTTCCGTGATTGACGGTACAAAATTAATCTCTGCCGGGTTATTGTATGACGGTGATGCTTGGGACTTGGTGCTTGCCGGATGTCCCGCTACCCACACTGTACCTCTTTCCACTGTGTTGACGCTTCCCGCTACCGGTTCGGAAATGAACAATGGAGCAGTGATCTCACGTCGTGAAACCAAAGAAAAATATCCTTTTTATTCCAACTATCCGTTATTCTCTATTCTTGATCCGGAAGTAACATTTACTTTACCTCCTCATCAAGTGGCTTGTGGATTGGCGGACACATTTGTACATGTCATGGAACAGTATATGACTACTCCCAGACAAAGCCGTGTCATGGACCGTTGGGCAGAAGGACTCCTGCAAACTCTTATAGAAATAGCTCCGAAAATCCGTGAGAACCAGCATGATTATCAACTTATGGCTGACTTTATGCTTTCGGCTACAATGGCATTGAATGGATTTATAGCTATGGGAGTATCGCAGGACTGGGCAACTCACATGATAGGACATGAAATCACTGCATTGCACGGGTTGACACACGGACATACGCTGGCGATTGTACTTCCCGCTACATTGCAAGTGCTTCGGGAAGCCAAAGGAGATAAACTTGTGCAATATGGTGAGCGCGTATGGGGAATAACTTCGGGTACAAAAGAGGAACGGATAGATGAGGCAATCCGCTGTACGGAACAATTCTTCCGTTCATTGGGGTTGACTACACGCCTGCACGAAGAAAACATCGGCCAGGAGACGATTCTTGAAATTGAACGCCGCTTCAATGAGCGAGGAGTAAAATATGGAGAAAATGGAAATGTGACAGGTGCTGTGGCTCGTAAGATATTGGAAACTGCACTATAACTTCTTTTCCTATAAGAAATAATAACTGCCTTGTGATTTTTATCAGAAAAGTATACAGGGCAGTTTTTTATTGTTCAATCGTATCGTGTATTGGCACCCCAAAGCAATACGGGAATATCTTGTTTGATATTAAAATGACGTCATTTAAACCAAAAATAATTTTAATTTGTTTTCTATAAGGGGGAAGAAATATCTATATTTGTTCACTCAAGTTTTTGATATCATCGAAATAAAACATTCATTTTATTTTATTACTTATGTTGATAACCATTATTATTCTCGTTCTTTCGGCTATCTTTTTTGTAAATGGTAAAATCCGTTCGGATATTGTGGCGTTATGTGCGCTGGTTGCTTTACTTGTCTTTCAGATATTAACTCCTGATGAAGCCCTTTCGGGTTTCTCCAATTCGGTAGTTATTATGATGATCGGACTGTTTGTGGTAGGAGGTGCTATTTTTCAAACAGGGTTGGCAAAGATGATAAGTTCGCGTATTCTTAAACTTGCGGGAACGAGTGAAATTCGTCTGTTTCTATTGGTGATGTTGGTGACTTCAGCTATCGGTGCATTTGTCAGCAATACCGGAACAGTAGCGTTAATGCTTCCTATTGTGGTTAGTCTGGCGATGAGTGCCGGGATGAATCCGAGCCGCTTGCTGATGCCGTTGGCATTTGCAAGTAGTATGGGAGGCATGATGACATTGATTGGTACTCCGCCGAACCTTGTGATACAGAACACATTAACTTCGGCAGGACTCGAACCGCTTTCTTTCTTCTCTTTTCTGCCTGTTGGCATTGTTTGTGTGATTGTCGGTACATTGGTATTGATGCCGCTTAGTAAATGGTTTCTGTCTAAAAAAGGACAGAAGAATGACAGTAACCGTTCAGGAAAATCGTTAAAGCAGTTGGTCAATGAATACGGGCTTTCCAGTAACCTGTTTCGTTTGCAGGTGATAGGGGATTCCCGACTCTTGGGAAAAACGATTATTGATTTGGATATACGACGCAAATATGGATTGAATATAATGGAAGTCCGTCGTGGGGATGCATCGCAACATCGTTTCCTGAAAACTATCACGCAGAAATTTGCGGCACCGGATACGGTTTTGCAAGTAGAAGATATTCTGTATGTGACAGGAGATTTTGAGAAAGTACAACTGTTTGCTGAAGATTATCTGCTCGATATATTAGGTGACCATGCTACCGAGGAAACGAAAAATACAACTAGTTCTCTTGATTTTTATGATATAGGTATTGCTGAAATAGTATTGATGCCTGCGTCTAATTTGGTAAACCAGACAATTAAAGAAGCCGGATTCCGTGATAAATATAATGTGAACGTTTTAGGTATCCGTCGTAAAAAGGAATATCTGTTACAGGATTTGGGAAATGAGCATATTCATAGTGGCGACGTGCTTTTGGTACAAGGCACTTGGGGAAATATCGCCCGTCTTAGTAAGGAAGACTCTGATTGGGTGGTATTAGGTCAGCCTTTAGCCGAAGCTGCTAAAGTAACTTTAGACTATAAAGCTCCGGTGGCTGCTGCTATCATGGTGTTAATGGTGGTAATGATGGTATTTGATTTTATCCCGGTTGCTCCGGTTACGGCTGTTATGATTGCGGGTATATTAATGGTACTGACAGGGTGTTTCCGTAATGTAGAGGCCGCATACAAAACGATAAATTGGGAAAGTATTGTACTCATTGCAGCAATGTTGCCTATGTCGTTGGCATTGGAGAAAACAGGAGCGTCGGAGTATATATCCAATACATTGGTGAGCGGATTGGGTTCCTATGGACCATTGACTCTGATGGCGGGTATCTATTTTACTACTTCATTGATGACTATGTTTATCAGTAATACGGCTACTGCGGTACTGCTGGCACCTATTGCTTTGCAAAGTGCTATACAAATCGGGGTTAGCCCGATTCCTTTCCTGTTTGCTGTGACAGTGGGGGCAAGTATGTGTTTTGCTTCTCCATTCTCTACGCCGCCTAATGCATTGGTAATGCCTGCCGGACAATATACTTTTATGGATTATGTGAAAGTAGGATTACCGTTACAGATTATCATGGGAATTGTGATGATATTTGTTTTGCCTTTGATCTTCCCTTTTTGATTGAAAAAGAAAAAAACAGGAAGGCTGTATTGAAAAATGCAGCCTTTTTTTATTTAATATCTGCAAATACAGTTATCTTTGCACCGTCCATGACCGATGATTGAGAGGGTTGTGGATGTTTTTGCGCATAAATAAAACGAACTAAAGCATTAAGGGATTATGAAACAAAACATTGCAAAAGTATTAACCTTTTCTTTATTGGCAACTTCTGCCGTTTTTATCAGTTGTGTGGATAATGAGAAAAATCTGTTTGATGCAGAACAACTGAGACAGATTTATGAAGAAACTTTTCCGGTAAAGAATATCGATCCTGACGGAGACTGGACTATGTCCCGTAGTGTAACTGCACACGTGACGGTTAATGGAGATTTAGGAGAGGATTATCCGATACGGATATTTGATGCGAATCCTTTAAGTCCGGAAAGTAATGCCAAACTTTTAGCAGAAGGTGTTGCAAATAGAAGTACATCTTTTAATGTTGTAATGGATTGTGCTACTGCACTCGATAGAGTATTTGTCGCGCGTGTAGACAGAAAAGGACATTATCTTGTGCAACCGATCGCTATTGAAAATGAAGAGGTGAAGGCCTGTTTCGGAAATAAAGAAGGTAGTACTACTTGTTCTATCACGAGAACTATAACAGATATACCTGCTATGGCAGCTCCTTATACAGATGAGTATATTAGTAATAAAAAGGCCTATGCTACTATTATTAAGTCCGGCTGGGATCTTGGCTCTGGATTTGACCAGTATTCTGCCTATAATCTTCCTGTTTTCAAGGAAAAGGAACGTTGGTTTAAGATTCAGGAAGGGGGCTTTAGGGCAAGATTTACTACAGGAGGAACTTGGGGTGGAGCTAATGCCGTGAAAGTGATTGTTCCTGAAGGAAGTACATGGGTGATTGAAAACGAAAATCAATTCAGTGATATAACGGAGGTAATAGTTGAAAATGGAGGAAAAATAGAAATAACTAGAAATGCCAGTTTGATATTGACTCGGGCTTCTTATATAACTGTAATGCCGGGTGGTAGTATTATAGGTGAGGGAGATATTTCAATAACAAATAGTTCTGCCGGGTTTAGTAATTATAATGCTGGTATGATTGATTGTTCCCGTTTAAATATTGATGGCGGTGGAAGTGGGGTTGATTTCATGAATTATGGAACGCTTAAATTGAATTCTTACAATGCATCTACAAGCGGTACAACACTGATAAATCACGGTGTTATTGAGGCTGGTAGTATTAATGGTAATAACAATACCAATGTTAAGAACGGCTGTTATATGAATGTGGCAGGAATGTTTCAGTTCGGTACACTTGTAATGGGGCATACTTCTGAAGCTATTTGTGGGGAGTTGGGTTATAACGGAAATAACAATGATATTGTGATGGAGGCACAATCAATACTGACCTGTACAGGTAAAGCTAGTCTATATAGGCATGTAGTCGGTCCCACAACGGGAACGGCTTTGTTGAGAATTCATACGATTGCTAATATTTCAGGGCTCATTGAATCAAATTCGAAAGTCACGAATAACATTATTTGTGAGATAACAGATCAGACCTCTTCTAATGAAAAAGAGCAATCACTGTGGACTCCTTTCGACTGGTTAGTATATAAAGGCTTACAGAATTCCGCCACTTATTGCAATCCGGGAAAAGCAGATTTTTTGCTTCCTGCTGATGAAGATGGGTGTATAAAAGAAGGATATGGTTCTGATGATACCCCCGATGACGTGGAGATTCGGAAAGCCGTTTATTCCTATGCTTTCGAAGATAATTATCCCAAAGCAGGCGATTATGATTTCAATGATATTGTATTGAACGTGACTTTACCCGTTGCCGGTAATGAAGTGAAAGAATTGAAATACGTGGTTGACCTTCAGGCTGTGGGTGCCATGAAGCAATTAGGTGCCGGATTAAGAATACTGGGAATAAATAAAAGTAATGTGGAAACGGTTGACTTTGGAGCCGGCGCCGCTCAACGTGACGGTTCTTTGTCTGCTTCCCGTATATTTGAAGATGCATCTTATGAGACGACTGGCAGTGAACTTGTCATTCCTTTGTTTGGAGATGCACATTCTGTATATGGATATACCGGAACACAACGTCCTATGCTGAATACTGGAAATGCAAGTACATCTCTAACAGATATATATACTCTTGAAGTGATAATCAAACTTAAAAATGCCGTATCCATTCCCAGTGTAACAAACTGTTTAGACTTCTTTATAGCATATCAGGGTACTGGTGAAAAGAGAACGGAGATTCATTTGAATCAATTTAATTCGGCAACGGCGAATGGTCAGTTGGCAGATAATAACGTGCTTGAGGTTATCAAGGTAGTCAATAATACATGGGCTCTTTGCGTTCCTGATAAATTCGCATATCCGACAGAAAGAACTGTGATAACAGAGGCGTATGCTAAGTTTGCGGACTGGGCACATGACCAGAGTACTAATACCGATTGGTATAATATGCCTTCAAGTAGTGATAAAGTGATAGAATACTAACCTTTTCTTTTAAATATAAGTCAACCGCCGGAGAAGTTTTTGTTTTCCGGTGGTTTTTGCTACGAATTAATGTTTTGATTGTAAGGTAGTAGTATTTGTTTTGCATGATTTTATTCGTCTGACAGTTGTTGAACATTCGTTTGACAACTGTTGTCTTTTCGTCTAACAACTGTCAGATGAAAAGAAGACAGCTGTCAGACGAATAAATTGTTGCAAACTGAGGCATAAATTCTTTAACTTAGAGAAGTAGAATTATGCGAAACAGGTGGTACATTCATATTCTGTGTGTACAGACTATCAATGATACCATCGGACAATCCGATAGTAGGTACAATAATACCGGTAGCTTTTACATAAGTCGCCACCTCAAGAAATATCTCTGCTGCCGGAACAATTACATCTGCCCGATCCGGTTTTAGCTTGTATTGTTTGATGCGCTGTTCGGCGGGAAGTACCTGTAATGCTAAATAAATCTCACGTAGTGACTCAACTGGTAGGAGAGAAGCCTTTTTATCCTTTTTATCCGCGAGACGGAAGAGTTTGTTGATATTTCCCCCCGAACCGATAATGCTGACAGGCGCATATTCTGTGGCAATACCAATCAGGTCAGTACGCAACGCTTCTTTTTCCTCCTCTTTCACCATGCCGCTAAGCATACGGACTGTACCTATATTATATGAACGGGAGTTTTTCAGTTCTCCGTTACTGATAAGATTGATTTCCGTACTACCGCCGCCAACATCTACATATAGATAATTCTGTCCGGAAGCAAACAGTTGCTCGATATGATTGTCATATACGATATGCGCTTCTTCCTGTCCGTCGATAATATCTACACGAATACCCGTTTTCTTGGCTATTTGCCGGACGATAGCTTTACCGTTCCGGACATCACGCATAGCGGACGTGGCACAGGCGCGATAATCCACTACATCATATATTTTCATTAACTGCTTGTAAGCTTTCATCAGCCGGATCAGTTTCTTTTCTTTTTCTGCTGAAATAATACCTGCTGTGAAAGCGTCTTCTCCTAGCCGTAACGGGATACGGATGAGTTGCACCTTACTCATAAGTTCGGGCGCATTTTCTTCGTTTACGCATTTTATCAGTAGTCGTACGGCATTGGAACCGATGTCGATTGCTGCATAATTAACTTTCTTCATATTTATCATCATGTGTTCTTGTATTCGTTATATAATTTTTCTTGTGAACGGAAAAGCGATGCCATTTCTTCACTAAGCGGGGGAGTAAACGGAAAATTCCATATCCGGTTGGTTCCCATTCCGTCTACTATGCGTCCTTTGGCTGTATCTTGAAACCCGTAACAAACAATCCGTTTTAAATCCGCCTGTATCTCTTTGTCATAAACAGGAGCCAGTACTTCGATGCGGTTGTCCAGATTGCGTGGCATCCAATCTGCTGAACCGATATAATACCTTTCTTCTCCGGCATTAGCGAAAATGAAAATACGTGAGTGTTCAAGATAACGGTCGATAATTCCATTGATATGTATATTTTCACTGACACCCGGAACGCCCGGTACTAAAGAACAGTTGCCGCGTACAACTAGTTCTATCTTGACTCCTGCTGCTGAGGCTTCGTATAGCTTTTCGATAAGTGCGCGGTCTGTTATGTGATTTACTTTGGCAAGGATATAGGCGTCTTTTCCTTGTTCCTTGTTCTTTATCTCCTTATTGATAAGGGCAATCAACCGTTTACGCATATCATTGGGAGAAACGAGCAACTCTTTGAAATTGACGGGAGTGTATGGCTTCTCGATAAAGTCAAATACTGCATTTACTTCCCGGACAATGGGACGGTGAGCTGTCATAATGGTATAGTCGGTATACATACGTGCATTTCCTTCGTGGAAGTTGCCTGTACTGATACAGACAATATCTCCATGTCTTGTCCCGATGTGCACCAGTTTGGAGTGAATCTTCAGCCCTTCCACCCCGAAGATTACACGGATTCCTGCATCCTGCATCCTTTTACTCCAGTTGATATTTGAGGCTTCGTCAAAACGTGCCAGTAGTTCGATGACTACCGTCACTTTCTTACCGTTCTTTGCTGCGCAAATCAATGCTTTAACCACTTTGGAGTCTTTAGCTAGTCGGTAAAGCGTCATCTTGATGCTTTTCACTTCTTTGCTGATAGCAGCTTCGCGCAGTACGCGGATGAACGTATCAAAACTATGATAAGGATAATGTAGTGAACGGTCTTTCTGGCGAATCAGGGTCAGCAGGCTTTCTGTACCATTTAGTTCGGGTTTGAAAATCGGTTCCCAAACTGGATATTTCAGATGACTGTGTCCGCAGACAGGAAATTTCATCAGGTCTTTGAAATTATGATAACGTCCGCCGGCTACGCGGGTGTCGTTCTTGTCTATATTCAGCCGGTCGGTCAGTCTTTTTAGCAAGTCCCTGGGGATTTGCTCGTCATATACAAAACGGAGAGGTTCGCCTTTCTTGCGGCTTTTCACTCCTTTGGAGATTTTCTGAAGTACGCCGGTCCGCAAATCACTGTCTATTTCCATTTCAGCGTCTTTGGTAAATTTGAAGGTATATGCTTCATAATCCGTATATTTCATTCCGACAAAAATCATTGGCAGGCAGTAACGGATAACATCATCAAGAAACATTAGATAGGTCTTTCCTTCCGATTCGGGTAGTTGGATGAAGCGTCCGAATTCCCCAACGGGCAGTTGGATAACCGCGTAATCCTTCTCTTTTATTTTTCCTGCTTCATCTTTGCGGAGCAAGCGGATAGCCAGGTAAATATCTTCATCTGTCTGGTCGTCCAGCTGTCGGGGACCGTTAAGGAAAAGAGGGTTGGTGGAACCGTTCAGCTTATTACGATAGAAAGAAGTGATGAACGCTTTCTGCTCATCGTTCATTTCCGTTTCTTTGATAACGTAGATATTCTCTTTTTTCAGTTCTTCCATGATAGAAGCGAACGTTTCTTCAAACTGTTCATAGTAACGGTTGTGCAGTTTACCTATCTGTTTCAGTGTGTGCGCAGCGATTTCCTGTTCTTTCTGTATATTCTTGTCGTCATACTCTATAATCCGGTTTAAGGTAGCGACACGGACGCGGAAGAACTCGTCAAGATTGTTCGAATAGATGCCAAGAAAAGTCAGCCGTTCCAGTAAAGGAACTTCCGGGCGGGCAGCTTCGAGTAAGATACGTTGGTTGAAATACATCCAACTGATGTCACGCTCAACATAAGGGCACTTCTTTCTTGTTTCGCTTGGTTTCATGATGAAGAATCTATTTTTAATTTTCTGCAAAAGTATCTAAGTGAGATGTAATAGCTATAACGATTTTGTTACGAACTTATTACAATGTTTATTTGTTATTTTTATATATCAGTAGAAACACTTATATTCGCAAAAGTATTGAAACAGACTTGGTTAAAAAATATAGAATTTATGAAAACAATGAATTATTCCCTTATTCGTATTCTCTTTGCATTAGTGATTGGTCTGGTGTTGGTGCTATGGCCTAATACAGCTGCCAGTTATATCGTTATTACGGTTGGAGTTGCCTTTTTGATTCCCGGTGTTATCAGCCTTTTCGGCTATTTCGGACGTAAGAAATCCGAAGACGGAGTTTCGCCCCGTTTTCCGATAGAAGGAGTCGGCAGTCTGCTTTTCGGACTTTGGCTGATTGTAATGCCCGAATTTTTTGCAGATGTCCTGATGTTCTTGTTAGGTTTTATCCTGATAATGGGAGGGGTGCAGCAGATAGCTTCCTTGTCAATGGCTCGTCGTTGGACACCTGTTCCGGGAGCATTTTATCTGGTTCCCGCTTTGATTTTAATTGCGGGCATCGTTGCTTTATTCAATCCGACAGGAGCACGTAATACAGCGTTTATAATTATTGGTATCAGTAGCTTGGTATATTCGCTTTCTGAATTGATAAACTGGTTTAAGTTTGTACGTTGCCGTCCGAAGAACCCGATATCACATCACGATGAGGATATTGAGGATGCGAAGATTATTGAATAAAATAAGAAAAAGAAGAGGGCTACCTCACGGTACCCCTCCACTGCAAACTTAAAACAACCAACAAAAGAAATAGATCATTTCTACTTTATGTCCGATGAAAACTTCTTCATCGGACATTCTCTTTTTCTATCTTACAAATAATAGTTCTCTGTATTTCGGAAGTGTCCACATCTGGTTGTCAACGATAAGTTCCAACTTGTCGATGTGATAACGAATTTCTTCCAGTGCCGGAACAATCGTGTCGTGATAAGCAATGGCTTTTTCACGTTCGCTTTCAATCTTGTTCGCCACTTTACGCGCTTCTACCATTGCGTCTACATGCTCTTTGATGAAGGCTGTACGGTCAGCAATTTCTTCGATAAGTTCCAGATTCTTTGCTGATAGTTTCGCCGCTTTTTCTGCCGGAAACAGGGATTGCATTTTATAGACGTTATTAATCAAATCCGTCTGATACTGGGTTGCAACCGGTATAATGTGGTTCATAGCCAAGTCACCCAATACACGGGCTTCAATCTGGATCTTCTTCGTGTAGGTTTCCCATTTCACTTCATTGCGTGCTTCCAACTCTTTCTTTGTCATTACACCGGTAGCTTCGAACATGGCAATCGTTTCCGGTTTCAGGTAGTTGTCGAAGATAACGGGAACACTCGTTTCACAATCCAGACCACGGCGTGCAGCCTCTTCTTTCCATTCGTCACTGTAGCCGTTGCCGTCGAAGTGAATGGCTTTACATTCTTTGATATATCCGCGAATGATTTCAAGGATAGCGGAAACTTTCGGTTCTCCTTTTTCAATTAGAGCGTCCACGTCTTTCTTGAACTTCGCTAACTGGTCTGCTACTGCGGAGTTCAGCGCAATCATTGCAGAGGCGCAGTTTGCTTCGGAACCTACGGCACGGAATTCGAAACGGTTTCCGGTGAAGGCAAAAGGAGAGGTGCGGTTACGGTCTGTATTGTCAATCAACAATTCCGGTATTTGCGGAATATCCAGTTTCATTCCCTGTTTGCCGCTAAGGCTGATTAAATTGTCTTTTGTGCTGTTTTCAATATGGTCTAATACTTGCGATAACTGCTTTCCGAGGAAAGAAGATATGATTGCGGGAGGTGCTTCGTTGGCGCCTAAGCGGTGGGCGTTGGTTGCACTGGAGATAGAAGCCTTCAGTAACCCGTTATGATGATAAACTGCCATTAACGTATTTACTACAAATGTCACGAAACGCAGATTGTCTTCCGGTGTCTTCCCCGGTCCCATTAATAAGATTCCCGTATCAGTACCCAATGACCAGTTGTTGTGCTTACCGGAACCGTTGACACCTTTAAATGGCTTTTCATGAAGTAATACACGGAAACCGTGTCGACGGCTTACCTTGCGCATCAATGACATAATCAATAAGTTATGGTCATTTGCCAGGTTACATTCTTCGAATATCGGAGCTAACTCGAACTGATTAGGAGCAACCTCGTTGTGACGGGTCTTTACGGGAATACCCAATTTCAGAGCTTCAATTTCGAGCTCTTTCATAAAAGCAGCTACACGGGTGGGGATAGCACCGAAGTAGTGGTCTTCCAACTGCTGGTTTTTAGCACTGTCATGTCCCATTAAGGTACGTCCTGTCATTAATAAGTCAGGGCGGGCAGCATATAAACCTTCATCAACTAAAAAATATTCTTGTTCCCAGCCAAGGTAGGCAACCACTTTTTTCACTTCCGGATTGAAATAATGGCAGACGTCTACGGCTGCTTTGTCTACTGCACGTAATGCTTTCAATAATGGAGCTTTATAGTCAAGGGCCTCGCCGGTGTATGCAATAAACACAGTCGGGATACAAAGAGTATCATCTACAATGAATGCAGGAGATGAAGGGTCCCAGGCACTATATCCACGGGCTTCAAAAGTATTACGGATACCTCCATTCGGGAAAGAGGAAGCATCCGGCTCTTGCTGAACAAGTAATTTGCCCGTAAATTCTTCCATCATGCCACCTTTACCGTCATGTTCAACAAAAGCATCATGTTTTTCTGCCGTACCTTCGGTCAGGGGTGCAAACCAGTGGGTATAATGAGTGACACCCATTTCGATAGCCCATTTTTTCATGCCGGCAGCTACTTCGTCAGCAATGCTACGGTCTAGCGGAGCACCATTATCAATAGCATCAATCAGTGCATTATACACTTTGCTGGGAAGGTATTTAAACATCTTTTCCTTGTTGAACACATACTTGGCGAAATATTCCGACGGACGTTCAACAGGAGTTGCTACCTCAACCGCTTTCTTCTTGAAAGCAGTCTCTACTACTCTGAATCTTAGTTTTGACATAATACCTAATTTGATTTATTGTTAAATATGTTAGAGTAAATAATTACGTTCTCTTATATGGTTAGTTGTATGCTGATTCTCCGTGTTCGTAGATATCCAGCCTTTCTTCTTCAACTCGTGCCGGAACGCGGAGTCCGTGGACTTTGTCGAGCACTTTGAAGATGATGAATCCCATACCTGCTGCCACCTCTTACATCATAATAAGAGAACCATTCTATGTCTGCTCAAAGCCAGTTCTTTATTCTTCTCATGGCTTCAATGCAGTCGTTACGTTCACCGAATGCCGTCAGACGGATATAGCCTTCGCCGCTGGGGCCAAAACCTACACCGGGAGTTCCGACTACGTTGGCCTCATACAACATCTGCTCAAAGAACCGCCATGAAGAAAGGCCATTCGGGGTTTTCACCCATAAATAGGGAGCGTTGACTCCTCCGTAAACTTTCAATCCGCTAGCTTCCAGTCCTTCCTTCATGATTCCTGCATTGGTCATATAATAGTTAATTGTTTCTTTAATCTGTTCCTTTCCTTCTGCGCTGTAAACTGCTTCTGCCGCCCGTTGAGTGATATAGGAAGTGCCGTTGAACTTAGTACATTGGCGGCGGTTCCACAGTCTGTTGAGTGGGATTCTGTCTCCTTCGAGTGTTGCGGCGGTAAGTTCTTTGGGGACTACAGTGTATCCGCAACGCACTCCGGTGAATCCTGCCGTCTTCGAAAAACTACGGAACTCAATGGCGCACTTCTTGGCTCCCTTGATTTCATAAATAGAGTGGGGGACATCCGCATCCTGAATATATGCCTCATAAGCAGCGTCGAATAGGAGCAACGTGTCATTTGCCAAAGCGTAATCTACCCATTTCTTCAATTCCGGTTTTGTCAGTGTAGTGCCAGTCGGGTTATTCGGATAGCAGAGATAGACAATATCTATCCGTTTGTCCGGAATTTCGGGTATGAAGTTATTTTCACTTGTGCAAGGCATATAAGTTACATTACTCCACTTACCTGTTTCTTCCTCTAATACTCCGGCACGTCCGCACATGACGTTACTGTCTATATAAACCGGATAAATAGGGTCTGTGACGCCGACACTGTTGTCATGACGGAGAATATCTCCGATATTTCCAGTATCGCTTTTTGCTCCGTCGCTGATGAATATCTCTGAAGCGGAGAAATGAATACCGCGCGGAGCAAAGTCATTTTTTATAATTGCTTCAATTAGAAAATCATATCCCTGTTCAGGACCATATCCGCGGAATGTATCCTTATCGGCTAGTTCTTCTACTGCTTTGTGCATTGCTTCGATACAAGCCTTGGGAAGTGGCTGAGTAACATCGCCGATACCTAGCCGGATGATGTCCTGCTTGGGATGCGTTATCCTAAAAGTATTTATCTTTTTTGCTATATCCGAGAATAAATAGCTTCCCGGTAATTTTAAAAAGTGTTCGTTTACTAATGCCATGTGGTTATTGTTTTAAGTTTCTATCAATTATTATTATTAATTCTTCATTTTCAACCCCTCAACCCTCGATTTCTTCAATTTCTCCGTCAAAAACTTTAGTTGCCGGTCCCGTCATTAATATATGGCCCGAGGCTTCATCCCATTCAATGGTGACTGTACCACCGTCCATTATTATATCGCTTTTTCTTCCTGTAAGCTCGTTGATGAAGGCTGCTACTGCGGTAGCACAAGCACCTGTCCCACAGGCTTGAGTAATTCCCGAACCTCTTTCCCATACTCTCATCCGTATAGTATCTTTGCAGACAATTTGTGCAAACTCTACATTGGTTCTGTCGGGGAAAAGATGATGATTCTCCAATTCAGGGCCGATTTCCGGCAAATTAATCTGGGTAATATCATCCACGAAAGTAACCAGATGAGGATTTCCCATTGATACTCTGGTTGATCGGAAAGGATATTTGTCCTCAAAATGAACTTCTCCTGTTTCTAATGGACTGCCCATATCTACTGTGACTGCTGTAACTGTTTTTCCTTCTACATGAAGTTTCAGAATTTTAATTCCCGACAGTGTGTCCAGAGTGATTTCTGTTTTATCAGTCAAGCCATATTCATATACATATTTGCCTACACAACGGCTTCCATTACCACACATCATCGCTTCCGAACCGTCTGCATTGAAAATACGCATACTGAAATCAGCCTTATCAGAGTTTCCGATCAATATAAGTCCGTCACTCCCAATTCCTGTATGGAACTTGCTCCATTCGATTGCTTTCTTTTCAGGAGCTGCTATCGGATAGTTGGTAGTGTCTACATATATGTAGTCATTTCCTGCTCCATGCATTTTAGTGAACTTAATCTTTTTTGTCATTTTGACTTGTATTTGCTGGTTGTTGTATCCTTTTGTTTTATTACAACGCAAAGGTATGACTTTTTGCTTTATGTTTTATTGAAATATATATCTAATCTCTATTTATTTTATGTAAACTTTCAATTGTTTCGTATATAGCTATGTTTGGTTATAATCTGAAATTATATATATGTGTATATTGATAAACTGTTATTTAGGTGAATTGTTTTGCATATACTTTCATAATATATAAAGAATAATTAGCCTTGATAATCTTTAAATTTAGTCATAAGAATAGGAAAAAACTCCTTCTTGTTTTGACGAAATGAAAGCGGATAGCTTTATTTCACTATCATATTGCTTGCCGGATACTCTGAAGAACCTTTTCCCGTATTCATTGTTCTAGCACTATATTAATATAAAAATGTAGAGATATGAATATAGAGAAACAATTAGAAACAGCAGTACGAACCAATCATTTGGTATTGGTTGTATTTTATGCGGACTGGTCGCCTCATTACGAATGGATAGGGCCGGTACTCCGTACTTATGAGAAGAGGACAATCGAATTAGTACGAGTAAATGTTGGAGAAGATAAGGCAATAGCCGATGCGCATAACATAGATACTATTCCGGCTTTTCTTTTATTACATAAGAGAAATGAACTCTGGAGACAAGTTGGGGAGTTGACAGTGGAAGAACTGAAAGATGTATTAGATGATTTCAAGTGATCGGACTGTAATCTTTTATAAGTATGCATAGAAATATCAATTTCTTCCTCAATTAAAAATAACGAAAAATGTAGTGTATTGATAATTAAGTTCTTATATGTTTGCATTTTTCTTTAAAAGAAACCATACGTTTGACACCGAGAAACGAGGTTGTGTCAAAACGTTGGCACAACCTCTTTTATATTTTACAGTTCTGCTATATTTTCTTTTGGCTATGCTGCTTTTTCCTCATGCATTTGGCAACAAGTTGCTATATTCCAATTATATCGGGTTATAAATAGTCCCATAAACATATATTTGGCAACTGCAATGAGCCCCTTTCCTTCTTTTATCAGTTTAGCACACATTTTTTTGATATTAAAGGCTATAGCAAAGAAAGCAAAGTCCATTGTAACCTTGTCTTCTCCCACATGCCGGAATCTTCTGTATGCCATGTTGTATTTCATTTGTCCAAACACAGCCTCTGGTTCTATACACCTCCTGCCTCTATGCTTGATACCTTCTTCTGAGAGCAACCTTTCCCGTGCCTGCCGTTTGTATTGATTTAATCGGTGGTTGACTTCTATAATACGGTTCCCCCGAGCTTTAAAACAACTGCCACGCAAAGGGCAACCTTCGCATCTTTTTGCTTTATACCGGGCACTTTCGATGATGTATCCGCTCGCTGTCTTGTCACGTTTGGTTCCTATACGGTTCATGTGCTGTCCCATAGGACAAACGTAATAATCCTCTTGGGCATTGTAATGGAGACTTTCGGCATGGAACGGGTTGGGAGTATAACGAGGACGCTGTTCTTTATGGAAGTAATTGTACTTGATGAAGGCTTCTATCCCATTCTCCTGCATGAACCGGTAATTTTCTTCCGAACCGTAACCGGAGTCTGCCACACAGATATTCGGTAAACGGTTATAGCGGTACTGGAAAGAGTGGAAAAAAGGTATGAGGGTCAGTGTATCGGTAGGGTTGGGAAACAGACGGAAGTCTGTGATGAATTGGTTTTCAGTACCTATTTGCAGATTATATCCGGGTTTGGTCTGCCCGTTCTTCATGGCATCTTCTTTCATGCGCATGAATGTGGCACCAGGATCGGTCTTGGAATAGGAGTTACGTTCTCCAAGGGTATCAAGGTGATTGTCGTATTCTATCAGCTTGTCACGATACCCTTCAAGTTCCATGACCTGCTTCTTCTTTTTGCGCAGGGCTTTCTTTTCTTCCTTATCCTTTGTTGCAGGCTGGCGTTCCAGGGCTTCTTTAAGTTCATCCACTATGTCAGAGAGCCTGCAGGGAGTAAACTCCACGGATGTGTCTTTTATAGAGTTCTCCTGTGCAATGGCTTGATCCACCTGCTCCAAGAGAATACGGATTTTATCCATTAGTATCGTACGGTTCCGTTCGACTGTCTTGCGCCAGACAAAAGTATATTTGTTGGCTTTGGATTCAATCTTGGTGCCGTCGATATACTCTACATCAAGGCTGATGAAACCTTTATCGGCAAGGACAAGAACCAACTGGGTAAATACATTATTTATTTCCTCCTTTACACGGTTACGAAAACGGTTGATCGTGATAAAATCCGGATGCTCATTACCGGCAAGCCAAATATAATGAATGTCACGACGGAGGTGCTTCTCTATTTTACGGCAAGAATAGATATTATTCATGTAGGCGTAGATTATCACCTTAAGCATCATTTTAGGATGATAAGGACAACGGCCCGTTTCCTTATAAAGCTTCTTGAAACTCTCAAGATTGAGATTGTCAATAACAGCATTCACGATGCGGACTGGGTCGGTCGCAGCTATGTTTTCATCAATTCTTTGTGGAAAAAGAACGGTTTGATTGGGAATGTAAGGACGAAAATGTAACTTTGCCATAACGAAAAACTTTATACCTAAAGATACGAAAACTTTGGGTAATAACAAAGCCCGGGCTTGAGAAAGTCTGGGCTTTGCGCATAAAAAAAGGCTGTGTCAGCGTTTTGACACAACCTTGTTTCATTAATGTTGAAGGATAGAGTATTGAATGTGTATGTTTTATTTATTCTTTTTTAGTTCTTCCAACAAAACAACCGGCTCATTGGTCGTAATGAAATCTACTTTCTGTTCAATTAACCACTTCATTTCTTCGGTTTCGTCCACTGTCCACACATTGACTTTCAGACCAAGGTCATGAGCTTCTTTAATCCATTCGGGATGTTTTTTAATCACTCCCATGTGATAGTCAAGACCCGTAGCCCCGAGTCCTTTTAATTCTTTCGGAGATAATTCACCGTTCAGATAGAATACCGGAGTGCCGGCAGGTGCCAGGCGGATAAACTCTTTCATGGCATGCAATGAGAAAGTGATATATTCCATGCGGCTCTCTAATCCCATTTTTTTCACCGTAGCCAGAATTTCCTGAACGGCTTTGGTTTCGCGCTTTTTGCTGTTAAGTGCTTTCAGTTCAAGTATCAGTTTAGTATTATGTTCTTTTCCGACTTTTAAGTACTGCTCCAGACTTGGGAGGTTTTCTCCATTTGATAATTTCAACCCAGTGAGCGCGTCTCCTTTAGAATACTCCATAGGTCTCATTTTGTACACAGGATCATGATTGACTACTAACTTGCTGTCTTTAGTAAGCCAAACATCAAATTCTGAACCATAACAACCGATAGAGTCTGCTTTTAGAAGTGATGTAATACTGTTTTGTGATGATCCCGGGGTTTTCCAGAAACCGCGGTGAGCAATTGCTTTTGTCTGCGCCTGCATACAACATGCAGCCATTAAAAGGGCGGAACCTATCATCATTTTTTTTAAATTCATTCGTTTTATCTTTTAAAGGGTTTATATAGGTTTAATTGGGTTTGGCTTCAAAATTATAAAAAAGAAAACGCAAATTAGTCAATTATATGCTAATCTGCGTTAATCCTTGGGATTTAGAATAGAAATACTACAAGAAAGTAACAGAAATAACCGATTCTGTGATTCTTTCTGTCGTCAGTTAAGTATAGGCTTCTTCATGTATTCCTTTTACTGCGCGTCCGCTCGGTTCATTCAGGTTCTTGAAGGCGATATCCCATGCCAGCGCTTCTGCTGTAGAGCAGGCTACGCTGGGAACACTGGGTACACTGCGTGCTGCACTTTCGCTGGGGAAATGTTCTTCAAAGATACTGCGGTAATAATATTCTTCTTTATTTTGCGGGGTATTGATAGGGAAGCGCCCGGCCGCGTTTTCCATTTGTTCATCACTTACGGCAGCAGTGGTTATTTCTTTTAACGTATCAATCCAGGAATACCCTACACCGTCACTGAACTGCTCTTTCTGTCTCCATGCCACGCTTTCCGGTAGCATATCGGCAAAGGCTTCGCGTACGATTCTCTTTTCAATGTTTTTTCCGGGACACATTTTGGCTTTCGGATTCAACGTCATTGCGACATCAAGAAACTCTTTGTCTAAGAATGGTACACGTCCCTCTACGCCCCAAGCTGACAAACTTTTATTAGCACGAAGACAGTCATACATGTGTAATTTAGAAAGTTTACGTACTGTTTCTTCATGAAATGCTTGTGGGGTGGGAGCCTTATGGAAATAAAGGTATCCTCCGAAAACTTCGTCGGCACCTTCTCCGCTCAGCACCATTTTGATTCCCATAGATTTAATGACACGTGCCAATAGATACATAGGAGTGGAAGCCCGTACGGTAGTTACATCATACGTTTCGATAAAATAGATAACATCACGGATCGCATCTAGTCCTTCCTGCACGGTGTAGTTTATTTCGTGGTGTACGGTACCGATATATTCGGCAACCTCACGTGCTTTTATCAAGTCGGGTGCACCTTTCAGACCGATAGCAAAGGAGTGAAGTTGAGGCCACCATGCATCGCTTGCTCCGTCTGTTTCTATACGTTTGGCCGCATATTTCTTGGCAATGGCGGAGATAACAGAACTATCCAAGCCACCGGAAAGAAGTACTCCGTAAGGCACATCACTCATTAATTGGCGATGAACGGCATCTTCTAATGCTTCTTTCACATCGCCGGCTTTCGCATCGTTGTCTTTTACAGTTTCATATTCCGTCCAGTCGCGTGCGTACCAACGTTTCATTTGCCCTTCCTTGCTGTAATAGTAATGTCCCGGAAGGAATAATTCATACTCATCGCAAAATCCTTCAAGAGCTTTCAGCTCGCTGCCGAAATATATTTTCCCGTCTTTGTCCCTGCCTATATATAAAGGTATGACGCCAATTGGGTCACGGGCAATCAGAAATTCATCTTTTTCTTCATCGTAGAGAACGAATGCAAAGATTCCGCTGATATCTTCCAAAAAGTGAATGCCTTTGTCTTTGTAAAGGGCAAGAATAACTTCACAATCACTTCCCGTCTGAAAATCATATTTTCCGGCATATCGGGTACGGATTTCCCGGTGGTTATAGATTTCACCGTTTACGGCAAGTACTTGTTTCCGGTCGGGAGAGTACAAAGGCTGCCCTCCACTTTGCGGGTCGACAATTGAAAGGCGTTCGTGTGCCAAAATCGCACTTCCACCTACATAGATACCACTCCAGTCCGGTCCGCGGTGACGGATTTTCTGAGCCATTTTCAATGCTTTATCTCTTAGCTCCTTGGTTTGAGCTTTTATATTGAGTATACCTGCTATTCCACACATAACTTTAATTTTTAGTTGTTAAATAAGTATCTATTTCCGCAGCCGTCTTTCGTCCTCCTGCCATGGCGCGTACCACCAGACTGGCTCCGGTAGCAGCATCTCCGGCAAGAAATACATTATCGGCAAAATTCGGTTGTTCCGGTTTTAAGAATCCCATGGCCAGCAATACCATATCTGCCTCGATCACCTCTTTTTTTCCGGTAGGTTTCAGTGTCGGACGTCCTCCGTCTGTTGCCGGAATCCATTCTACTTCTTCCACTTCCACACCTGTTACGTTCCCATTTTTTCCTAGGAATTGATTGGAAGTGAGGCACCAGCGGCGTATGCAACCTTCTTCATGGCTGGAAGTAGTCTTGAGGACTACCGGCCACTGCGGCCAGGGGGTAGACGGGTTATGTCCCACGGGTGGCTGGGGCATGATCTCAATCTGCGTTACGCTGGTTGCTCCTTGGCGCACACTAGTTCCGATGCAATCCGACCCCGTATCTCCACCACCAATGACAAGTACCTTTTTGCCCTTGGCATTCACTAATTTATCTTTGGAGAAAGTTTGTCCTTCCAGAATCCTATTCTGTTGGGCCAGCATTTCAAGTGCAAAGTAAATACCTTTCAAATCCCGTCCCGGAATACTTAAATCGCGTGCTGCCGGTGTTCCCGTACAGATGCAGTAAGCGTCGAATCCCTCCGGTAAATGATTGACGTCAATTTCTACTCCCATTTCAAACTTGATTCCTTCCGCAGTTAAGATATTCATGCGCCGGTCAATCACATTCTTATCCAGTTTAAAATTGGGAATACCGAAACGTAGCAATCCGCCGGGAGCTTCGTTCTTATCAAATAAGGTTACTGAATATCCTTTTAGATTGAGTTGATTGGCCACGACCAGTCCGGCAGGACCGGCACCAATAACCGCTACTTTCTTTCCGTTTCTTTCCGGGGTCTGTATTTGTATATATCCTTCACGAAAAGCTGCTTCAACGATAGCCGCTTCGTTTTCGCGAATCGTCACAGGTTGGTCACATGAAAGTTTTAGTACACAAGACTTCTCACAAAGGGCTGGACAAATACGCCCCGTAAATTCAGGAAAGTCACAGGTGGACGATAGGATTTCGTATGCCTCTCTCCATTTCCCTTTGAATAAAGCGTCCTGCCATTCCGGTTGTTTATTCCCTATCGGGCATGCCCAGTGGCAGAAGGGTACGCCGCAGTCCATACAGCGAGAAGCCTGTAACTTGCGGCTGTTTGTATTCAATGTTTGTTCTACCTGGCTGTAATCAGTGATTCGTTCGTTCACAGGGCGGTATCCCGCTTCCTGTCGAGGTATATTTAAAAAAGCTCTAGGATCTCCCATTTTCTTTAAGTTTTAAGTTTAATTTTAGTCCCGCATGGAAACCTGGCTCCGGCATCTGCCGGTTGTCGGTTAATAGTCTCTTTGCATATCTGCAATCTTTTGTTGTAACTTTCTCATTTGCTCTTCCTGTAGCACTTTTTTGTACTCGATAGGCACTACCTGGATAAATTGATCGACATAATGATTCCAGTCATCAAGCATGGTACGTGCCAGTTTCGAACCTGTATATAAGTAATGTTGACGAATCAGTTCGTGTAATTCTTTTCGGTAACTGGCTTCTTCAATCAGTGAAAGTTCTACCATTTCCATATTGCAGAAATAGTCAAAGTTTCCTTCCTTATTCCATACATACGCTACCCCACCACTCATACCGGCAGCGAAGTTGCGTCCTGTCTGTCCGAGAACCACCACACGTCCTCCAGTCATATATTCGCAACAATGATCGCCTACACCTTCTACTACGGCTACTGCACCGGAATTACGTACAGCAAAACGTTCACCTACACGTCCGTTGATATACACTTCACCACTTGTAGCTCCATAAAGTAACGTATTGCCTGCAATCGTATTCTTTTCAGCTTCGAAGTTGCTACGGATAGGAGGGAGTACGGCAATACGACCACCGCTTAACCCTTTTCCCAGATAATCGTTAGCCTCGCCTTCCAGTTTGAAATTAACTCCCGGTACTAAGAATGCACCGAATGACTGACCTGCCGAGCCTTTGAATTTCACGTTCAACGTATGTTCCGGTAATCCTCTTTCTCCATACTTCTTGGCGATGACGCCGGAAAGCATAGCGCCGATAGCACGGTCGGTATTAGCTATCGTATATTCCAGAGAAATCTCTTTCTCATGTTCAATAGCCGCCTGAGCTGCATCAATAATCGTCACATCCTTTACAGTAGAAATAGCATGGTCCTGGTCAATGACGTGGCGGATAGCTGCACTATTGTCAATGCGTGTCAGTAATCTTGTGAAATCAATTAATGCGTGCTTCGGATTCGGGTCGTCCGTCCCCGATTTACGTTCAATCAAATCAGTCCGTCCGATGATGTCGTCCATTTTTGTGAATCCCATTTCAGCCAGATATTCCCGGACTTCCTGTGCCAGGAAAGTGAAGAAATTTACTAGGTATTCGCTACGGCCATGGAAGCGTTTGCGCAGTTCCTCATTCTGGGTGGCAACTCCAACCGGACAAGTATTTTGATGACATTTCCGCATCATCACGCAACCTAGTACGATGAGGGCGGAAGTGGCAAAACCGTATTCTTCGGCTCCCATTAATGCCATTAGGATAATATCTCGTCCGGTTTTTAACTGGCCGTCGGCTTGCAGTACTACTTGTCCGCGAAGTCCGTTCAAGACTAATGTCTGCTGTGTTTCGCTTAATCCCAGTTCGGGAGAGATACCTGCATAACGGATAGAAGAAGCGGGCGAAGCCCCTGTACCGCCTTCCGCTCCGGAGATCACAATCAAGTCCGCTTTCGCTTTTGCCACACCGGCAGCAATTGTTCCAACGCCACTTTCCGCTACCAGTTTCACGCTGATTTTTGCTTGTGGATTTATGTTCTTCAAATCAAAAATCAGTTGAGCCAAATCTTCGATAGAATAAATGTCGTGGTGGGGAGGAGGAGAAATCAGCGAAATTCCCGGAATAGAGTGACGTGTTTTGGCAATCACATCGTTCACTTTGAATCCGGGAAGTTGTCCGCCCTCGCCCGGTTTGGCTCCTTGGGCAATTTTAATCTGTATTTCATCTGCATTTACCAAATATTCTGTCGTCACGCCAAACCGGCCGGAAGCTACTTGTTTAATAGCACTTCGCATGGAATTTCCATCAGGTAACGGCTGGAAACGGGCAGCATCTTCACCCCCTTCACCCGTATTGCTGCGTCCGTGGATCCTATTCATGGCAATAGCTATTGCTTCATGTGCTTCCTTGCTGATAGAGCCGAAAGACATGGCACCCGTAACGAAGCGGCGTAAGATGCTTTCCACCGGTTCTACCTGTTCGATAGAAATCGGATTACGACGGAAATTTAAGAAATCGCGCAGGAAAATAGGTTTTTCCTTTTCATCTACCAAGTGAGTGTATTCCTTAAATTTCTTGTAACTACCCAAACGGGTGGCCAACTGTAATGTACTGATTGTTTCAGGATTCCAGGCATGTTTTTCTCCGTCTTTACGGAAAGAATACAAACCTTTATTCGGTAATAATCCGCCTGCCTCTGCTGCAAATCCTTCATTATGGAAAGCAATGGCGTCTCTAGCTACCTCCTCCAATCGGATACCTCCAATCGGTGAACCTAGTCCTCCGAAATATGCTTTGCTCAGTTCTTCACTCAAACCGATAGCTTCAAAGATTTTTGCTCCCCGATAAGAACGGATCGTAGAGATACCCATTTTACTCATAATCTTGAAAAGTCCCTTGCAGATTGACTTGATGTAGTTTTTCTCTGCCGTGGCATAATCCAGTTGGATATCTTTGTTTTTTACCAACTTATCAAGAATAGCAAAAGCCATGTATGGATTTAGGGCGCTTGCTCCGAATCCCAGCAATAATGCAGCGTGCATCACTTCACGTATTTCACCGCTTTCCACAACCAGCGCTGTCTGTACGCGTTTCCCTACAGAAATTAAATGATGATGAACGGCACTCACTGCCAGAAGTGAAGGAATCACTGCATGAGTGGCATCTACATTCCGGTCTGTCAGGACGATATAGTTTACTCCTTCTGTTACGGAGGCCTCCGCCTGTTTGCAAAGTTCGGTCAGTGCTTCCTGTAATCCGGCTTTCCCTTTGGCTACTTCAAACAACATCGACAGTTTGACAGTCTTAAAACCTTTATAGCGGATATTGCAAAGGATATCCAGCTGTGTATTGCTTAGGATCGGGTGATTCAGACGTACCATTTTACAATGGCTTTCACTAGGTGTCAGAATATTCATACCGACTGCTCCGATATATTCCGTCAATGACATCACCAATTCCTCGCGTAGCGGGTCAATTGGCGGATTTGTCACTTGGGCAAATTGCTGGCGGAAATAATTGTAAAGCAACTGCGGCTTGTCCGAGAGTACAGCCAGCGGAGTGTCGTTACCCATTGAATGAATCGGTTCGGCTCCGGTACTTGCCATGGGTATAATCAGTTTCTCGATATCCTCCTTTGAGTAACCGAAAGTACGGAGCATCCGGTCGTAATTCTCTACATGATGAGGCATTTTGCGTCCGCTTTTCAATTCATCCAGTTCGATACGGTTTGTAGACAACCAGATACGGTACGGTTTTGCTTCCGCCAGTTGTTTCTTCAGCTCACCGTCATAAAATATTTCGCCTTTTTCCGTATCAACCAGTAGAATTTTACCCGGTTGCAGCCGTCCTTTCTCTTTGATATCTCCCGGTTCGAAATCCATTACACCGACTTCTGAGGCAACCACCATCATATCATTTTTGGTAATCAGGTAACGGGCGGGGCGCAGACCGTTACGGTCGAGCATACCACCGGCAAAGCGTCCGTCGCTGAATAACAAGGCAGCCGGTCCGTCCCAAGGTTCCATTAGTATGGAATGATATTCATAAAAGGACTTCAAATCTTCACTGATAGGGTTCTTCTCATTGAAAGACTCCGGCACAAGCATTGCCATTGCGTGGGGCAGGCTCAATCCCGACATTACCAAAAACTCCAGCACGTTGTCCAATGAGGCGCTATCACTCATGCCCGGCTGTATAATCGGACGGATCTCTTTGATATCCCCGAGAGTGGGAGAGGAGAGTACACTTTCGCGAGCTTCCATCCACCCGCGGTTGCCGCGAATCGTATTGATTTCACCATTGTGTGCCAGAAGGCGGAAAGGTTGTGCCAATCCCCATGTCGGGAAAGTGTTAGTACTGAAACGGGAATGCACCAAAGCCAACCCGCTGGTGAAGTAATTGTTCGTCAGGTCGGGATAATAGTTCCGTAGCTGCAATGACGAAAGCATACCTTTATATATAATACTTTTTGTAGAGAGCGAAACGATGTAAAAATCCTCTTTCGCCGGAATGGCTGACATTCTGACTTTATTTTCTATTCTTTTACGGATCAGATACAGTTTACGATCGGCAGTTTCTGTCTCAGTAAATCCCGTGATAAATACCTGTTTGATATCCGGTTCGTTAGCCAAAGCCGCTTCTCCCAGAATTTCCGGGCAAGTAGGTACATTACGCAGATGCATCAGCGTAAGTCCTTCTTTTTCGATTTCCTCAATAATGATACTCAAAATAGTTGCCTGGTCTTTCTCTTTTTTCGGTAAAAAAAGCAGACCGGTGCCATAACGTCCCTTTTCCGGAACGGGAATACCCTGCAATAAAATAAACTCATGCGGAATTTGTAACATAATGCCTGCACCGTCCCCGGTTTTGTTGTCTGCACCTTCGGCACCGCGGTGGCGCATATTCTCTAATACTTTTAAAGCCGACTCAACAATGTCGTGTGACTTTTCTCCGTGAATGTTTACCAGCATACCAACACCGCAGGCATCATGTTCGTATGCCGCATCGTACAGGCCCGGCTGTTTGGGATGTCGTTGGTAAGGGAATCCTTTTGCTTCGTTGTTAAAAAGTTCTTGTTTCTTCATTCTTACTATCTTTATTGTATGATAATACCTGTTTTATGTATCAAAATGTTTGGCAAAATTAAAAATTTAATTTCATGATGATACTAAATTCTATCATTTCTATGACACGAAATGAGAAGCCTATTCTATATTCTTTTAATTTGTAATCAAAATCGTTGGAATTGCTTTTAAATTGTTAGTCTGTTGTCTATTATTTTAAGATGATTGTAATTCGTTTCTTTTTGAGCTAAAAATAATATATTATTTAACTTTTTGATGTGTTTGCAACTTTTTTGTGCGTTTCTGTCAAATAAATATCGGATTTATTATCTTTATGTTATTTGAAATGTGTATATTTGCAACCAAAATAAAAACGCTATAATGTGCGTGGAATGGTAGGCTATATTGGTACAAGAAAAGCCTTTCCCAGCCTAATAAAAGGGCTGAAGTATCATCGAAAACTATGTTGTTCTCAAAGGAAAACTTCGAGCCCAAGGAAATACAGTCATCAACAAAATCGCCGATTGTAGTATCGAATTTCCCGAAACAATCGAATGCCTCGATCTGTTGATTACTACGGTACCTCTTCAGTTGCCTGCTTACCATATTGCGGTTTGCAAGGGAATGGATGTAGCCCAGCCCAGGAATTTGGTTAAATCAGTAACAGTGGAGTAAAACTTGTAACTTATAACAGGTAATTTGGATTTGTATAAATGGAACAATTGAAACATGAATGTGGCGTTGCCATGATACGCCTGCTTAAACCGCTGGAGTATTACGAGAAGAAGTACGGAACGTGGATGTACGGTCTGAACAAGCTTTATCTGCTAATGGAAAAGCAGCATAATCGTGGGCAGGAAGGTGCGGGACTGGCTTGTGTTAAACTGGAGGCCAATCCGGGTGAAGAATATATGTTTCGCGAACGTGCCTTAGGTTCCGGTGCCATTACGGAAATCTTTGAGAATGTACAGAATAATTTCAAGGATTTGACTTCCGAACAATTGCATGACGCAGAGTTTGCCAAACGTACATTACCTTTTGCGGGTGAAACGTATATGGGGCATCTGCGTTATTCGACAACCGGGAAATCCGGTATCTCTTATGTGCACCCGTTTTTGAGGAGAAACAATTGGCGTGCCAAGAACTTGGCTCTCTGCGGTAACTTCAACATGACGAATGTAGATGAAATTTTTGCCCGTATCACAGCCATTGGACAACATCCCCGTAAGTATGCTGATACCTATATCATGTTGGAACAAGTGGGGCACCGGCTTGATCGTGAAGTGGAACGTGTGTTCAACCTTGCCGAGGCCGAAGGGCTTACAGGCATGGGAATCACCAACTATATAGAAGAGCATATTGATTTGGCTAACGTATTGCGTACCTCCAGCCGTGAATGGGACGGGGGATATGTCATTTGCGGACTGACCGGAAGCGGTGAATCTTTTGCAATACGTGATCCGTGGGGGATACGTCCTGCTTTCTGGTATCAGGATGAAGAGATTGCAGTGTTGGCTTCCGAACGTCCGGTCATTCAGACAGCTTTTAATGTCCCTGTAGAAGATATTAAAGAACTGCAACCGGGACAGGCATTATTGATTAGTAAAGAAGGTAAACTGCGGACATCACAAATAAACAAACCTCGTGAGAAACAGGCTTGTTCATTCGAGCGTATCTATTTCTCCCGTGGTAGTGATGTCGATATTTACAAGGAACGGAAACGGCTCGGCGAGAAACTCGTGCCGAACATTTTGAAAGCTATCAACAACGATCTTGACCATACCGTTTTCTCTTTTATTCCCAACACCGCCGAAGTTGCTTTCTACGGAATGTTACAGGGACTGGATGACTATCTGAATGAAGAAAAAGTGCAGCAAATAGCTGCATTAGGTCATAATCCGAATATGGAGGAACTGGAAGTTATTCTTTCCCGCCGTATCCGCAGTGAAAAGGTGGCTATTAAGGACATCAAGCTCCGTACGTTTATTGCCGAAGGAAACAGCCGAAATGATCTGGCGGCTCATGTCTACGATATCACTTACGGAAGCCTTGTTTCCGGTGTCGATAATCTGGTGATTATTGACGATAGTATTGTGCGTGGCACAACATTGAAGCAAAGTATTATCGGTATTCTCGACCGTCTTGGTCCGAAGAAGATTGTTATCGTTTCTTCTTCCCCACAGGTCCGTTATCCCGATTATTACGGTATCGATATGGCAAAGATGAGTGAGTTTATTGCTTTCAGAGCTGCTGTCGAATTGCTGAAAGAGCGGGATATGAAAGATATAATTGCGTCTGCCTACCGGAAATCCAAAGATCAGATAGGTTTGCCGAAAGAGCAAATGGTGAACTATGTAAAAGAAATATATGCACCTTTCACGGATGAGGAAATCTCCGCCAAAATGGTAGAACTATTGACTCCGAAGGGAACGAAAGCTAAAGTGGAAATCGTCTACCAGCCATTGGAAGGGCTTCATGAAGCCTGTCCCAATCATCGGGGCGACTGGTACTTTAGCGGCAATTACCCTACGCCGGGTGGCGTGAAAATGGTGAATCAGGCATTCATCAATTACATAGAGCAACTGTATCAATTCTGACAATCATACAACGATTCAAAAATGAGAATGAGAAATGTGACATTAATCCTTGACGACGGGAGCCGGTTTTCCGGCAAGTCGTTTGGCTACGAGAAGCCGGTGGCGGGCGAAGTAGTTTTTAATACTGCCATGACCGGATATCCGGAGAGTCTCACTGACCCTTCGTATGCCGGACAGTTGATGACTCTTACCTATCCGTTGATAGGAAATTACGGAGTTCCCCCTTTTTCAATCGAACCGAACGGACTCGCTACTTTTATGGAAAGTGAGAAGATTCATGCGGAAGCGATTATCGTAAGTGACTATTCTTACGAATACAGTCATTGGAATGCTGTTGAAAGTCTCGGCGACTGGCTGAAACGTGAGCAGGTTCCCGGCATCACAGGCATTGATACCCGCGAACTGACTAAAGTACTCCGCGAACATGGCGTGATGTTGGGAAAGATTGTTTTTGACGATGAACCGGACAATGTTCTTGAAGCTACTTATGCAGGCGTTAACTATGTAGATAAAGTAAGTTGCAAGGAAGTGATTCGCTATAATGAAGGTGCGGATAAAAGGAAAGTGGTATTGGTGGATTGCGGTGTAAAGACTAATATTATCCGTTGTCTGCTGAAACGTGATGTTGAAGTGATTCGTGTCCCTTGGGATTATGACTTCAATGGACTCGAATTTGACGGATTGTTTATTTCCAATGGTCCGGGCGATCCGGATACCTGTGATGCTGCGGTGCAAAATATCCGCAAGGCAATGAAAAACGAAAAACTTCCTATCTTCGGAATCTGCATGGGTAATCAATTACTCTCGAAAGCCGGAGGTGCCAAAATATATAAACTGAAGTACGGACACCGTAGCCACAATCAGCCTGTGCGTATGGTAGGTACGGAACGATGTTTCATCACTTCCCAAAATCACGGTTATGCCGTAGATAATAATACGTTAGGAGCAGATTGGGAGCCGCTTTTCATCAATATGAATGACGGTTCTAACGAAGGAATTAAACATAAGACGAATCCTTGGTTCTCGGCACAATTCCACCCGGAAGCTGCCAGTGGACCTACGGACACGGAATTTCTGTTCGATGAATTTGTAAACCTGCTTAAATAACCGACAATTATGAAAGAAAATATAAAGAAAGTATTGCTGCTGGGTTCCGGTGCCCTAAAAATCGGTGAGGCCGGTGAGTTCGACTATTCCGGTTCGCAGGCACTCAAAGCCTTGAAAGAAGAGGGGATTGAAACGATTCTCATCAACCCGAATATTGCTACGGTACAGACTTCCGAAGGAGTGGCAGATCAGATTTACTTCCTGCCGGTGACTCCGTACTTCGTAGAGAAAGTGATTCAGAAAGAGAGACCCGAAGGCATTATGCTTGCATTTGGCGGTCAGACCGCTTTGAATTGCGGTGTGGCTTTATATAAGGAAGGAGTCCTTGAAAAATATAATGTAAAGGTACTCGGTACTCCGGTACAAGCTATTATGGATACCGAAGACCGTGAACTTTTCGTGCAGAAACTGAATGAAATCAATGTAAAGACTATCAAGAGCGAAGCCGTGGAAAATGCGGAAGATGCTCGTCGTGCAGCAAAAGAACTGGGTTATCCGGTGATTGTTCGTGCTGCTTATGCATTGGGTGGTTTGGGTTCCGGTTTTTGTGATAACGAGGAACAACTGAATATTCTGGTAGAAAAGGCTTTTTCCTTCTCCCCACAAGTATTGGTGGAAAAATCACTCCGTGGCTGGAAAGAAGTGGAATACGAAGTAGTGCGCGACCGCTTCGATAACTGTATTACTGTTTGTAATATGGAGAATTTCGATCCGCTAGGTATCCATACCGGTGAGTCTATCGTTATTGCTCCGTCTCAAACGCTTACTAACAAAGAATATCATAAACTTCGTGAATTGGCTATTCGTATCATTCGCCATATCGGTATCGTGGGCGAATGTAACGTACAATACGCTTTCGATCCGGAATCCGAAGATTACCGGGTGATTGAAGTAAATGCCCGTCTTTCCCGTTCATCAGCCTTAGCCTCCAAAGCAACCGGCTATCCGCTGGCTTTCGTTGCCGCTAAATTAGGATTGGGTTACGGACTTTTCGATTTGAAAAATTCCGTAACAAAAACGACCTCCGCCTTCTTCGAGCCTGCTCTGGATTATGTGGTCTGTAAAATTCCTCGTTGGGACTTGGGTAAATTCCATGGGGTAGACAAAGAATTGGGTTCTTCAATGAAATCAGTCGGTGAAGTAATGGCTATCGGTCGTACTTTTGAAGAAGCGATCCAGAAAGGTCTTCGTATGATAGGACAGGGAATGCACGGATTTGTGGAAAACAAAGAACTGGTTATCTCTGATATTGACAAAGCACTTCGTGAGCCGACCGATAAACGTATTTTTGTAATATCGAAAGCATTCCGTGCCGGATACACAATCGATCAGGTACATGAACTGACAAAGATTGACAAGTGGTTCCTTCAGAAACTGATGAACATTATGCAGACTTCCGAAGAGCTGCACAGTTGGGGAAACAATCACAAACAGATTACCGACTTGCCGGGAGAATTGCTGAAGAAAGCGAAAGTGCAAGGCTTCTCCGATTTCCAGATTGCCCGTGCCATTGGTTATGAAGGTGATATGGAAGACGGCATTCTCTATGTCCGTAATCATCGCAAACGTGCGGGTATTCTTCCCGTTGTGAAACAAATTGATACTCTGGCTGCCGAATACCCGGCACAAACTAATTATCTATATCTTACTTATAGTGGCGTAGCAAATGACGTTCATTATCTGGGTGACCATAAATCTATCGTCGTACTAGGCTCCGGTGCCTATCGTATCGGTTCTTCGGTTGAGTTCGACTGGTGTGGTGTTCAGGCATTGAATACAATTCGCAAGGAAGGGTGGCGCAGCGTTATGATTAACTATAATCCGGAAACCGTATCTACGGATTACGATATGTGCGACCGCCTCTATTTCGATGAACTGACTTTCGAACGCGTAATGGATATTCTGGAACTCGAAAATCCACATGGCGTCATTGTATCTACCGGTGGACAAATTCCGAATAATCTGGCATTGCGCCTGGATGCACAAAATATCAATATTCTTGGTACAAGTGCCAAAAGCATTGACAACGCTGAGGATCGCGAGAAATTCTCTGCCATGCTCGACCGTATTGGTGTAGACCAGCCGCGTTGGCGTGAACTGACTTCTATGGATGATATCAATGAATTTGTTGACGAGGTCGGTTTTCCTGTACTTGTCCGTCCGTCTTATGTGCTTTCGGGTGCCGCGATGAATGTTTGCTCCAATCAGGAAGAACTGGAACGTTTCCTGAAACTGGCAGCCAATGTATCGAAGAAACATCCGGTAGTAGTAAGTCAGTTTATTGAGCATGCCAAGGAAGTGGAAATGGATGCCGTGGCTCAAAATGGAGAAATCGTAGCGTATGCTATCAGTGAGCACATCGAGTTTGCCGGTGTGCACTCCGGTGATGCGACCATTCAATTCCCGCCGCAAAAGTTATATGTGGAGACGGTTCGCCGCATCAAGCGTATCAGCCGTGAGATTGCCAAGGCTTTGAACATTTCCGGTCCGTTCAATATCCAATATTTGGCAAAAGATAATGATATCAAGGTGATCGAATGCAACCTGCGTGCCAGCCGCTCTTTCCCGTTTGTCAGCAAGGTATTGAAGATAAACTTTATCGAACTGGCAACGAAAGTAATGCTTGGCCTGCCTGTCGAAAAACCGGAAAAGAATCTTTTTGAACTGGACTATGTTGGAATCAAGGCTTCCCAGTTCTCCTTCAACCGTTTGCAGAAAGCCGACCCGGTGTTGGGGGTAGATATGGCTTCCACCGGTGAAGTCGGTTGTATAGGTATGGATACTTCCTGCGCCGTACTGAAAGCAATGCTTTCCGTAGGTTATCGCATTCCGAAGAAGAATATCCTGCTTTCTACAGGTACAATGAAACAGAAAGCCGATATGATAGACGCAGCCCGTATGTTGGTAAATAAAGGATATAAACTCTTTGCTACGGGCGGTACGCACAAAGCGCTTGCCGAAAACGGTATTGAGAGTACTCATGTTTATTGGCCGAGTGAAGAAGGACATCCGCAAGCTTTGGAAATGCTCCATAGTAAAAAGATTGATATGGTAGTCAACATTCCGAAGAATTTGACAGCCGGAGAGTTGGACAACGGATATAAAATCCGTCGTGCGGCTATCGACCTGAATGTTCCGTTGATAACGAATGCCCGTTTGGCTAGTGCATTTATTAATGCTTTCTGTACAATGAGCATTGATGATATTGCTATCAAGAGTTGGGCGGAATATAAGTAATATAATAAGTTGTTATATAATAAGTAGAAGAAGTCGTCTCTGTTTTTTCAGGGGCGGCTTTTTTTATAAAAATATTGCAAAAAGGATAATTGGCTTAGTCTCCGTGCTCATTTTTTTATGCTCGAAAATTAGCTGCATTCAAATATTCGTTTTACCTTTGACAGAAATTGTCAACGTGTAAAGTAAATGGAGTCATTGAGTCAGTATTCAAAAGATGTTCGTGAGGAATTGAAATTGTCATTACAAGAAGTCTATAATCGAACTGATATAGATGTCACTCTTTTGGGGTATAAGATGTTTGATTTGGAGAGTCGTAGATATATTGGAAATAAAGCAAAGTTAACCCCTTGGATTATGAATATAATCAACGAGCATACAGGAGGGTTTGAATCATTTTTTGATGTCTTTGCGGGAACCGCATCTGTTTCCAAGGCTGCGATACCTTATGCAAAGAGAATAATAATGAATGACTTTCTGTCATCTAACAATATTATATATCAAGCCTTTTTTGGTTCCGGAACTTATGATATGAATAAACTTCATTCAATCATAGAGTATTATAATAATATAAATCCTGACACTATTGAAGACAATTACTTTTCGGATAATTTCGGAGATAAGTTCTTTGATTACAAGAACTCCAAATTGATAGGTCATATAAGGGAGGATGTCGAAAAGAGGAAAGTGGCATTGACGCATAAGGAATATGCCATTCTATTGACCTCTTTAATATATAGTATTGATAAAATAGCAAATACAGTAGGGCATTTTGATGCATACATCAAAAAAAACATCCTGTATCATCCTTTATCCATACAACTTATTAGACCACTTGATCCTCAGTGTGTAGAAATCTTTAGAGAAGACTCCAATATACTTGCTGAAAACATCACGGCAGATGTTGCATATATTGACCCGCCTTATAACTCTCGTCAATATAGTAGATTTTATCATATTTACGAAAATCTGGTAACTTGGGAGAAGCCTGAATTGTTTGGTGTAGCGATGAAGCCTAAAGCACAAAATATGAGTGCATATTGTACCTCTAGTGCTCCCGTTGCATTTCGGGATCTTATAAGTAAATTGAACGTCAAGTATATTGTCGTATCATACAATAATACATACGAATCAAAAAGCGGGTCATCAAAAAACAAGATTACATTAGAGCAGATTAAATCCATTTTAGAAGAACGCGGTACTACAAAGATATATGATTGCGATCACAGATATTTTAATGCAGGTAAGACTAATTTTGCAAAGCACAAGGAACTATTATTTATCACGGAAGTAGGGCAATGAAAAAAAAGATAGTAAGATCACCTTTTTTCTATGTTGGAGACAAATATAAGCTCATTGAAGAAATTAGCTCGTATTTCCCTGACGACATAGAGAAATTCGTTGAACCGTTTGTTGGCGGAGGGTCGGTATTTATGAATATTGACGCTCGGAAATTTTACCTGAATGATATAGATGTAAATGTAATTGCGCTACACAAATTTTTATGTAAATCTGCCAATAAACGAACTGAATTTTTTAGTCGAATAGAAAGTCTTATCGCTGAGTATGGACTATCATATTCATATAAGGAAGATCGTATCCCGATAGAACTTAGGCAACAGTATAAAAAAACATACTATGCTAAATATAACAAAGAAGCGTATGGGCAGATGAAAAGGGATTTTAATGAATCGTCGGTAGCAGATTTATATGTTTTGTATCTTCTGTTGATATATGGATTTAATCGAATGCTACGATTCAATAAAAATGGAGACTTCAATCTTCCTGTAGGCAATGTTGATTTTAATGCTAATGTAGTAAATGCTCTAGAGGCATATTTCATGCAAGTAATATCCAAAAAACCTAAATGGTTTAATATCGATTATAAAGATTTCCTACAAAAAATAAGGTTGTCTGAAAAAGATTTTGTATATTTAGACCCGCCATATCTTATCACATTTAGTGAATATAATAAGTTATGGAATGAGCAAGATGAAATTGAGTTGTTGCAATTATTGGATAGCCTAAACAAACGACGTATTCGGTTCGCTATATCGAATGTTACTCATTACAAAGGTCGATGTAACAATCTGTTTATAGATTGGGCATGCAAGTACAATGTTCATCCGATAAAGAGTAATTATATAAGCTATCACGACAATTCAACAAAACAAATTAGCGAAGTATTAATCACAAATTACTAATATGCCTAGAAAACCTGAATATAAGCCGTTGCTTTACACGACTACGATACGAAATCCTGAGCGTTTTAAAGATTTCATGCACATACTTAAACGATTCAATGGCCGGATACTTAATAATAAAACAGTCGAGTTGTTCGAGAGAGAACTGTTTAAGGTTGGCTTGTATCGACCAATGAAGCGCCCGGAAACAGTTCAGGATAAGTGGAAATCAACAAAGAACGGGGAATTAGCCAGCAAACCATTAACAGATGAAGAAACGAAAGATGTGTATCAGCAGAATGATCCCCAAGTCAACAAAAGTATAAAGGGACATAAAGAAGCAGGGTTTCCTAAAGGGTGGCCGAGTCGATTTGACACACAATTCAAATTGATGAAAGTTCTGGGCTTTGTATATTATGAATGGGGAAAGCCTATAAACTTCTCTCAAACAGGTAACTATCTTGCAGATACTGTATCCATTGAAATAGATTCAGGAGCAATATCTCGCGAGATTGTAAATCCACAGAATGAGCAAATTGCATTTATGCAAGCTTTTGCCAAGCAACAAAGATGCAATCCGTTTATTTGTGAATTAAATGATAATATTCCACTGATATTATTGCTTGAAGTTATAAAGAAGTTAAACTCTGATCCAGATTATAATGGTTCGGGAATCTCATATAAGGAGATACCTTTAGTTATCTTTTGGAAAGATAATGATGCGGAATCTTTGTATCAGCGTATTAAACTTCTGCGAAAGGAACATAGGTACAATCCTTCAAATGAAGTGATAGAGGATATATGTGTAAACGAAATACTTGGGGGATTCAAGAAATTTGATCTTGACTCTATTGTGTCCGAATATCCCGATGAATTTGTCCGCAAAATGAGAATGACAGGACTTATATCATTTAGAGGGGGTGGTCGATTTATCGACATTAACCATAATGAAGATGATAAGATAAATTATATACTGGCTAATTATGCCACATATCGCAAGTACACTTCAAAAGAAGAATATTTTGACTATATGTCAGACATTGATGATGCATTGTTTGCATTAAAAGCTGTCGAAATCCCCAAAAATGTCGCAGCTGATAAATTAGCTAAACTCGTGGGTGATTACTCATGGGATTCTATTAAAAAAGAACTTACCCATTTGGCGAAAAAAACATCATCAAGCCACAATATTTTAAGGTTTATTGCAGCTCCGGCAAGATTAGAGTTCCTGACCGCCCTTGCTATTAAGTCAAAACTGCCTGCTGTTGAGGTAATTCCCAATTATCCATGTGACGATGAAGGTCTGCCAACCTCTACGGCTGGTGGGGATATTGGAGATATTGAGTGTTTCGAGGCTTCTAACAGTATATTGGTGGAAGTCACAATGTCTGAAGGGCGTCAGCAGACAATGATGGAAGTATGGCCTATTGCGAGACATTTAAAGGAGCTTAGAGAAAAATATGAATGTGAAAATTTCCAATGTGTGTTTCTGGCACCAAGTATATTTGTTGATTCTGAGAATCAGATAGACTGGGTTAAGGATAAAAAGCAGCTTGTTATTCGTCCATACAAGATTGTAGATTTTATTAACTATCTGGATACAGCAGCATCTTTATATCAGATTGTATAAGGTTACTAAAAACAATATAAGAAAACTATAGAAAAGCACCTTCTTGTTTGGAAATTTGTTTAAATTCTCGTATTATCGAATTCATTTTTAAACTAATAGTAATAATATGAGAAAAGACGGATTTACCGTATGCGCAAAACATTATATTAAGTGTTTGCGGCAAGAAGGGCGTTATGCCACTGCGCATGTTTATGAAAGTGCGCTTCGCTCTTTCACTATGTTTTGTGGCACTGCGGGTGTATCATTCAGACAGATCACCCGTGGAAATTTAAAGAGGTATAGCAGCTATCTTATGGATTGCCATTTGAGGCTTAATACCATTTCTACCTATATGCGGATGTTGCGCTGCATATACAATAGGGGAGTAGATATGCATCAGACCCCATACGTTCATCGTATGTTTCGTGATGTGTTCACTGGGATAGACACTCGTCAGAAGAAAGCTATTCCTATAAACGAACTTCATACGTTACTTAACGAAGACCCACAATCTGATAAGCTGCGTCGGACACAAGCTATTGCCAACTTATTGTTTTTATTTTGCGGAATGCCTTTTGTCGATCTTGCCTATTTGGAAAAGTCAAATTTGGAAGGGAATATGTTGAAGTACAACCGTGCCAAAACCGGTATTCCTATGAACGTAGAAATATTGGATTCGGCAGCAACTATCATTTCACAACTTCGCAATAAGCATACAACAGTTCTTCCCGAACATCCGGATTATCTGTTTTACATATTGAGTGGAAAGAATAAGAGGAGTGATGAGGCGGGTTATAAAGAATACCAATCTGCTTTACGTTGTTTCAATAATGATTTGAAGAGTTTAGCCAGAAAGTTATGTATTCGCTCCTCTGTAACCTCTTATACATTCCGTCATTCATGGGCTACTACGGCAAAATATCGTGGAGTTCCTATCGAAATGATAAGTGAATCATTGGGACACAAATCTATCAAAACAACACAAATCTATTTAAAAGGCTTCGAACTGTCAGAAAGAACTAAAGTAAATCGGTTGAATTATTCTTACGTGATGAACTTCAAGACTATCTAGTTGTATGTGTGTAAACTGTTGATAAATAGTATGCTTAGATGAATGTTACTTTAAAGGTAACGGATCATACACATAGGAGACATGACAGCAATGAAAAAGGAAATTATACTAACAAGGAGGACGTAAAACCGGGGAATGTCTGATATTCAATGCAGAAATCATTCGGATTCAGGCAATAAAATCCATTGAGCATGAAATTCATATTTTCATGTTCAGCAGCTTTTTTATCGCATATTTCAAGAGAAAAAGGAAAAAAAGGAAAGTTTACTTGTATGCTATTAATATTTTTACCTATATTTGCATCGAAATATTTCCGTTACCTTTAAAGTAACGGATAAAATTGGGGTAAAAAAATATGATTTTTCAAGAAAAGAAGTCAGTCAATGCCGGGCCTAGTTGTGGGACAGGGGAAGGCGTAGCACACTCAAAACGTTGGT
>OBHU01000241.1_pt1 | contig 50761 bp, 60 predicted proteins | sample 1519071 | NCBI WGS metagenome assembly OBHU01 (sample SAMEA2452135, study PRJEB22498) | human gut metagenome
AAATGCTGATAGATACTGTGTTTTAGCGGATAATCAGATTTTTATTGTGTTTTTAACAATAAAATACAGTAAAGCACTTGCTTTATCTTCTAAAGTTGGATATAAATCAATCTCTCCAAAACTTTGATAAATTGTTGAGATACTACTTTTAAAAGAATCATCTCTTTCAATAGAAAATAAATCTCCTCTATTTTCAAACATCGTATTATGTATAAGATTTATACACTCATCATAACGAAGAACATAAGTATCTTTTTGGCCAACAGGAACCTCTAAATGATGATGATCATAATCATCAAGAATCTTAAAGCCTCTTTGATAAGCTTTTAGAAATTCTAACATAGAAATACTACTCGGTAATTGTCCACCTACATTTCTATATTGATCAAGCATTGTTGTTACATAATCAATATCTTGAAAATGACGATCATTAACAGCATAACCTTTTAAAAGATATTCTTTTAATATACTATTAGTCCATTTTCTAAAAAGAATTCCTTGTTTAGATTTAACTCTATAACCTACAGAGATAATAACATCTAAATTGTAATAATTAACATCGACTACAGCGATTCTATCTTTCTTAGTACGAGGGTCATATCTTTTTAGTTGAGTTGCATTTTTTGCAACAGAATTCTTTTTGTTTAATTCTTTTTCATTAAAAATATTAGCTATGTGTCTAGAAATAGTAGACTTATTTTTGTTAAAAAGCTTACTCATTTGATCTAATGTTAACCATACTGTTTCACCATTAGAAGAGACATTTACATCTAATACAAAATTTCCATCTTTGAACTGCACAACTTCATTTTTTCAATCAAATCAACCATAAAAATACCATCCTTTCCTTTTGTTTTTTTAAATGATAGTAGCATGGTATATAAAGGTTGTCATTGGACAGATAATCCACTATAAAGAGGTCGATTTTTTTTGACATGATGATATTGATGGAAATGATATGATAAAGGTAGAAAAAGTAAAAGAGCAGGAATTCGTTATTGTTTTAATTAAATAATTATATGATAAAAGCTAACGGTTTTGCGTTAGCTTTTAGATTTTATGATGACCAAAGACTTCATTATGTATATCTTCCATTTCATAATCAATATCTGTAATGCTTTTAGCACAATCTGATAAACGATTACGAATATCATCAGAAATTTCTTTATCATTTTTATAACGTAAATGATGTTCTAATGTTGCCCAAAAATCCATCGCAATAGTACGAATTTGTATTTCTACGGGAACCATTACTTTTTCATTCGCTAAATAAACAGGAACTTCTACAACAAGATGTAAACTACGATAACCATTTTCTTTAGGATTTTTAATATAATCTTTAATCTTTAATAAATGAATATCATCTTGTCTTAAAAGAAGATCAGACATACGATAAATATCTTTAATATAATGACAAATCACACGTATACCAGCAATATCTTCAATATTTCCTTTGATTGATGAAACTTCTACAGGAAGATTTCTTCTTTTCATTTTTTCAACAACACTATGGGGAGATTTTAAACGCCATTCCATATGATGAATAGGATTATGATCAAAACGATGATGAAATTCATCATCTAAAATTTCTAATTTTGTTCTTACTTCCTTAATACCTGCTAAATACTTTTGTTCAACGTTGACATATTCATGATAAAAATCTAAATGATCTTTCGCAAAGAAAAAATCATTCATTTCACTTTTTATTTCTTTTTGCATGATACGACTCATAAAAGTTCACTCCTTATGTTTATTTTTATTATAAACGAACATAATGAACTTGAGGTGAAGTTTATGAAAAAAATCATTATTTTTCTTTTAATTATGATGAATTTAACAAGCGTCTGTGCAGTAAATGAAACACCAAGATATAAGATCATTGGTTCTTCTTATCAACAAGAAGATATTGATGAAATGTACAAAGTAAAAGATCAACTTCTTTTAAATTATAAAAAATGGGTCAAAGGTGTTGATGATGTTTATCAAGTTTTAGCAGATCATCAAGATGATTTTAATGCAAAATATTATAATGGTCTTTATACGATTGTATTAGGTGAAGGTAAAGGTAAATCTTTAGAAGGAAAGTTACAAGTTTCTTATTGTACATCAAGTAAAGAAATTAAAAAGAAATCTTGGTTGATTAAGATGTTTTCTTAATGGTGTGTACTAATAATTATTCAGTTTGTACATACTATTATAAGGAAAGAGGTGAAGTCATTGTTGAGAGAATTTGATGAACAAGCACAAAAGGCGATTGTGGTAGCTGAAAGTTTATCTTTTGATTTTGGTCATCAAAATGTTGGAAGTGAACATTTATTACTTTCGTTATTAAAGATTCATGATAATCAATTAAAAAGATTATTACAAAAATACGATGTCAATGATGCAGTTGTAGAAGAAGATATAAAAAGGTTGTTTGGTACAAATGATGATCAACCTTTTTATATGGAATATAGTCAAAGTGTAAAAAGAATATTAGAGAGAAGTATTGAATACGCTAAAGATAAAAATCAAGATCAAGTGACTTTAAATATCTTAATTATTTCTTTATTAAAAGAAAAAGAATCAGTTGCTTATGAAATATTACAAAAATATCATGTGGATGTAGAAGAAGTTATTTATTTGTTGCAGGAAAAATCTGCTTTTGAAACACCATTGGATCAAATACCAACACTTGTCAATATTAATAAAAAAGTGAAGACTAAAAAATATAAAATTATTGGTAGAGAAAATGAAATTGATCAAGTATGTACTATTTTATCTAAAAAAGAAAAAAATAATGTTTTGATTATTGGTGAAGCGGGTGTAGGTAAGTCAGCTTTAGTAGAAAAATTAGCAATGATGATTAATCAAGGTAAAGTAGTAGATTCTTTGAAGAATAAGATTATTTATGAACTTTCTTTATCTTCACTGGTTGCGGGTACAAAGTATCGTGGTGAATTTGAAGAGAAGTTTAAAAAGATTATTGATAAAGTAAAAGACTTGGATAATGTGATTATTTTTATTGATGAAATTCATAATGTCATTGGGGCTGGTGGAGCTGAAGGGGCAATTGATGCTTCTAATATTTTAAAGCCTTATCTTGCTAGAAAAGATATGACGGTTGTTGGTGCTACAACTATTGATGAATATTATAAACATTTTGAAAAAGATCATGCAATGAATAGAAGGTTTTCTATTGTCACTTTAAAAGAAAATACAAAAGAGGAAACATTAGAGATATTAAAAGGAATTAAAGGTTATTATGAAAGTTATCATCAAATTAAAATAGATAATGTACTTTTAAAAGAATTAATAGAATTAGTAGATTGTCATATTAAAAATAGAACTTATCCTGATAAAGCGATTGATATCTTAGATTTATCATGTGTTAAAGCTAAATTTTATCATGAAAAAGAACTTACAAAGAATAGAATTGTAGAAACAATTGAAAAGTATTTAAATATTACAATTCATCATCAAATGGATTACCAAAAATTAGAAAAACAATTAAATAAAGATATTTTAGGTCAAGAAAAAGGAATTCATCAGATGATTGAAACATTTCAACATAAACAATTACCTATCTCCTTTTTTATTTATGGACCAACAAGTTGTGGTAAAACATTAACGGCTAAATCCTTAGCTAAATATCTAAATTATCATTATTTAAAATTAGATATGAATCAATATCAAGAAAGCCATTCCCTTTATAAACTTCTAGAAACATATCATGAACAACCAAGTCTTCTTTTATCAACTTTACAAAGTTATCCACATACTGTTTTATTATTAGATCATATTGATCAAGCTTGTGAAGAAATTATTCATTTATTTTCACAAATCTTTGATGATGGTTATTATGAAGATCAAGCTAAAAGAAAGATTAGTTTTGAAAATGTTGTTTTTATAATGAGTCAAACAGGTACGTCACGTTGTTGTATGGGATTTAAAAAGAGTAGACAAACTAAGTATTTAAAGCATGAATTGTTTGATAAGGTTGATCAAATAATTGAGTATCAACCTTTATCTAAAGAAATAATAGAAAAAATTATTCATTTACGTGAACATATTTCTATTGAGAAAATACACAATTTATTAAAAGAGGAACATGTTCCGATTAATCTATCTAAAATGATGAAACAAATTAAACAAATGTCCTAATAAGGGCATTTTTGTATTTTATTTACATGATTATAAAGAAAAAGAAATAGGTAAGAAAATAGAATACATTTCCTCTAACAACTCTAGTTTCATGATATAATGACAGTATAATAATCATGAAAATAATGGAGGAAGAAAAGATGACTATTAAATTACCTAAAGATTTCTTTTTTGGTGCTGCTATGTCAGGACCACAAACAGAAGGAGCTTGGAATGTAGGAGGAAGATTACGTTCTTATTGGGATATGTATTCTGATCAAGAAATTAATGCTTTCTTTAATAATGTGGGATCATATGTTGGAAATGATATGTACCATAAATATGAAGAAGATATTAAATTATTAAAAAGTTTAAATTTTAAATCATTTAGAACTTCTATGCAATGGACTCGTTTATTAGATCAAGATGGTAAATTAAATCCAGAAGGTGCTGCTTGGTATCATAAATTAATTGATTGTGCAAATGAAAATGGTATTGATATTTTTATGAATATGTATCACTTTGATATGCCTGAATATTTAGTTAAACGTGGTGGATGGCAAAATAGAGAAGTTGTTGAAGCTTATGCGAACTTTGTAAAGATTGCAATGGAAGAATTTGGAGATAAAGTAAAATATTGGTTTACTTTCAATGAACCTATTGTAGAACCAGAACAACAATTCTTACATGGTGTTTGGTATCCATATCAAAAAGATTTCAAACAATCAATCAATGTACAATATAATATTACTTTAGCGCATTGTTTAGCTGTCGCAAACTTTAGAAAATTAAAAGCAGAAGGAAAACTTTGTGAAGGTGCAAAAATCGGTATGATCAACTGTTTTGCACCACCATATACAAAAGAAAATCCAACTCCTGAAGATTTAGAAGCAGTACGTATGACAGATGGATTACACAACAGATGGTGGTTAGATGTCGTTGCTCATGGACATTTACCACAAGATGTTTTAGATACAGTAGAAAATGATTGGAAAGTAGAAATCAATCGTCGTCCTGGTGATGAAGCTATTTTAGCTCAAGGTAAAGTAGATTGGTTAGGATTTAACTATTATCAACCAACACGTGTACAAGCGCCTGATAGTAAATTTGATGAAAATGGTTTACCATGTATTTCTAAACCATATATTTGGCCTGAAAGAAAAATGAATGTTTATCGTGGATGGGAAATTTATCCAAAAGGTATTTATGATTTTGGTATGAAAATTAAAAAAGAATGTCCAGATTTACCTTTCTTTATTTCTGAAAATGGAATGGGTGTTGAAGGTGAAGAAAAATATATGGATGAAAATGGAACAGTTCAAGATGATTATCGTATTGAATTTGTAAGAGATCACTTAGAATGGATCGCTAAAGCAATTGAAGATGGAGCAAACTGTTTAGGATATCATTATTGGGGTGTTATTGATAACTGGTCATGGTGTAATGCTTTTAAAAATAGATATGGATTTGTTCGTGTATGTTTAGATGATGGTTATAAACGTAAAGAAAAGAAATCAGCTTCATGGATTAGAGAAGTTGCTAGAACTAATGAATTTGAGTAAAAGAGAAGGTGTCTACCAAGTGTAGGCACTTTTATTTTGGAAAATTGAAATTTTTTTAGTATATGAAAAAAATGCATTTATGTGTATAAATGCATTAAAATAAAGATGGTGATGGTATGAATCTATTTATAAATTTAAAAGAAAACAAAGACTTATCAAAAAATGAAAGAATCTTGGCAGATTATATCTTAAAACATCCTGAAGATGTTTTAAAAATGTCATCTAAAGATTTAGGAAAAGAATGTTTTGTTTCAACAGCAACAGTCTATCGTTTATGTGATAAATTAGGACTATCAGGATTTTCTGACTTAAAAATAAAAATAACAAGTTCTCTTGATGACTATAGAAAAAGTAATGAAGATTTTAATTTTGATTTTCCTGTTAATAAATTTCAAACACATTATGAAATCATTCAAAAAATCAAAGAAGATTATGAACAAACTCTTAATCTAACAGCTAATCTTTTTAGCTTAGACCAATTACGGCTTATTGCATCAGCAATGAAAAAAGCACAAATCATTGATGTGTATACTTCTGCAGGTAATATTAATTTTGCTTTGAATTTTCAATTTCAAATGCAAGAAATAGGTAAACAAGTAAATGTTCCTATTGATGAATACCAACAAAGACTTATAGCAGCAAGTAGTGATGAAAATCATCTAGCAATCATTATTACTTTTGGAGGAAGAGGTATATTATCTGATATTTTACCTCGTATATTGCATAAGGTAAAAACACCAATCGTTTTAATTTCATCGTATGACTATACATTTAAAGATTTTGATCCAGATTATCAACTCTATATATCACCTTATGAAAATCATTATAAAAAGATTTCATCTTTTTCAACACGACTTTCTATTCTTTATATTTTAGATGTTTTATATACATGTTATTTTAAATTAGATTATCAAGAGAATATTGAAAAGAAATTGGCTTATTATAATAATATTGTAGAAGGGACTATTAAATAAATTTCAATAAATGATAATTTTGTTATCAATTCAACAAAAAAACAATGAGTTTTCTATATACAAAATCACTAAATTTTGAAAAAACAGTGAAAAATAATGAGAAAATAATTCTAATTTATAATTAAGAGAAAAAAGAATTTGAGAAAAAAATTCTTTTTTTTATACCCTAATTGTTTCAAATATGCAGATTATTTATGATTCGAGTAGGAGGTATTTTTATGAACGTAAAAGCAATTATGTGTGATATAGATGGAACACTTCTTTCAAGTGAAGGTGTAGTTACAAAGAAGACAGTTGAAATGATTAAAAAGTCTAGAGAAAAAGGAATTCTTTTTGGTTTATCAACAGGTAGAGATGTTAATAGTATTCAAACATTACTTGGTACTTGGGGTATTGAAGGCTTGGTAGATATGATTGTTGGTACTGGTGGAGCAGAAATATATGATTATACGCTTGATATTTCTAAAGCTCAATATCCATTAGATGGAGAGTTGATTAAAGAAATTGTAAAGCATTATGAAGATATGGATTGTAATTTTGCGATTCCTGAAGATGGTATCTTTTATTCACCAAAGGATGATGAATATATTCAAGATCTTTCTAAAGGGGATAGAGTTCCTTATAAGGTTGTTAATTATGATGAATATTTAACATCACCTAAAGCTAAACTTATTATTATTTGTAAACCTGAATATATGGATCAAATCATTGAAAGATCTAAAACATTCCATAGTGATGATTATAAATCATCATCACTTAAAACAGCGAGTGTATTATACGAATATATGGATCCAAGAATATCAAAAACTGCAGGACTTAAAGAAATATTAAAATTACATCATATTGATATTAAAGATATTGTTACATTTGGAGATGCAGATAACGACTATGATATGACATTAAATGCTGGTATTGGTGTCGTTATGGCTAATGGTAGTGAAAAAACAAAGAGTGTAGCTGATTATATTACCGATGATAATGATCATGATGGAATAGGAAATTATATTGAAAAATATATTCTTTAAGAGTAAAAAGAATTAAAATCTATTATCAAAGAAAATATGAATAATTAGTATTGTTTTACAACTGATGCTGTTGATTGAGATATTTGTTTATTTTGTATTGATTTGTTTTTAAAAGTTTTTGCGCAAGCGAAAGCTTTTTCTATTTGACATTTTTTCTTTAACAGAGATATCATAGATATGTTAGGTAGAGGATAAAAGAATGGAAATAGAGTTAATTCAAGATGGTAAAGCCGTTGATTATAATAAATATCAAGAAGTAATAGAGAATGTTAAAGAATCACTTTTTAGAAGAAATATGGATAAAGAAACAAAAGAATGGATGTATATAAGTAATTTTGTAGGCATTCTTTTAGATAAAGATAGATTAATTTTATCTTTACCAAAATCGGTTATTATTAAAGAGGATGTTGATAAAGAAATATTACTCTATAAATATGCAAGATTATTTGATTTATATTTTGTAGTTAATGAAAAAAAGTGTGATTTGATAAATAAGTATGAGTCTATTGAAAATTGGTGTAATCAAGCAATAAAAGAAAATAAAACAACAACAATGACTCAAGAAATCATCACTTTTAAATTTGAAATGGTTTTTGAATGGATGATAGGAGAATTTTTTCAAAATCAAATAAGTATTCAAAAAGGTGATGTTCTCTTTAATAGTCAATTATTAGATAAAGAAATAGATATTAATGATACAAAATATAATACTTATCATTGGAATGCAATAGGAAAACAGACAAAAGATCATAAACAAAAACAAATTGTCAAAGAAAGAGAAAGTGTTTTTATCAATCAAAATAAAAAGAATATCCCAGATATTGTTTGTGAAAGAATCCTAGAAAATCCTAAATATGAAAGACCACAAAAGAGTTGTTGTATACTTGATGCTAAATATTATGGCTGGGATTATGAAAAAGAAGCTTATTATTTACCAAGGAACCTAGATATTTATAAACAGTTTTTCTATCAAGAACAATTTCAACATATTTATGAAAAAGAAAATGAATCAAATGTAGGTGTATATAATTTTCTTGTGTTACCTGATTATTTAGGAGATACCAAAGATACGAAATGGGGAATTATAAGACAATGTGCTGTTATTGAATTTGATTATCATCAAAGTCAAAAGATTGCTATTTTACAAGTGGATATAGAGAAACTTGTGGATTTTATTTATAGTGGATTAGATATGAAAGAAGATGTACTTTCTGTTTTTTTAGGTAATAATCGTGTTGTACCGATGATTTATGGTAATGAAAAAGTCTAACTTTAAGCTAGACTTTTTATTTCCATAATTTTTCTGGATAAATTCCTTTTTCAATAAGTTCTTTAATAGAATCTTGAACTGCTTGCTTATCTTCTGGATAAGTAACCCCAAACCATTTATCAGTTGTTTCTAATACTTTTACTGAAGCTCTGTTTGTTTTAATTAATTGATCAACAATAATAGGTAATAAATATTCTTTAGTAAGAGGATCTCCACTATCATCTAATAAGAATTCTTTAAACCCATTTTCAAGATAATCAATAAAACAAGGATAACCAGCCCACATATTCATAGAAACACGGTTATTTTCTTGAATAATATCTTTGCTTTCTTCTGTATCACAATCAATTGTTCCTTGATTATTTCTAATAATCCCTTTAGTTTCAATAACTCTATGTAAATAACCATCTTCATCTTCTACACAAATACCACGAGTAACTGTTCCATTATCACTTAAAGTATTTTTTAAGATAAAACCAGCCATGGCCATGGTAAACTCACTATTTCTATGACTATCTTCAATTAAAAAATCATGAAGCTTTTTAAAAGCAACTTTTCCATAATAATCATCAGCATTGATAATGACAAATGGTTCATTAACGATTCCTTTACAAGATAAAATAGCTTGTCCAGTTCCCCAAGGTTTGATTCTACCTTCGGGTACTGTACACCCTTCAGGAATATTATTAATTTCTTGGAAAACATATTCAACTTGAATGTGTTTTTCAATACGATTACCAATAACTTCTTTAAATTCTTTTTCGATGTCTTTTCTAATAATAAAAACGACTTTATTAAAACCAGCTTCAAGAGCATCATAAATGGAATAATCCATAATGATTTCGTCATGAGGACCGATTTTCGCTAGTTGTTTAATTCCTTTTCCATAGCGTGAACCAATTCCAGCCGCCATAATAATAAGTGTTGTATTCATAAAATTCTCCTTTTTCTAAGTTAGATTATATCATATTTCTAGAAATATCTATGTAAATTTTATTATTTTATCACGGTGTGATAAAATAATCATGAGGTGAAAAACATGAACTATAGTTTAATTCTTTTATGTGCTGGAAGTGGCAAAAGAACAGGTTTGAAATATAATAAAATTTTTTATAAAATAAACAATCAAACTGTTTATGAAATGAATATTTCTCATTTTTTAGAGGATAATAGATGTAAACAAATTATTGTTGTTACAAAAGAAAATGAAATAGAAGATATCAGACATTTAGTAAATGATTCAAGAATTGAGTATGTTTTTGGTGGTAAAGAAAGACAAGATAGTGTTTATGAAGGTTTACAAAAAGTAACAGAGGATTATGTTTTTATTCATGATGGTGCAAGACCTTATGTCACTAAACAAAGCATTGATGATTTAGTTGAATGTTTAAAAACATATGATGCTGGGTTATTAATGGTTCCTTGTAAAGATACTATTAAAGAAGTGAAAGAGGGCATTGTTGTTAAAACTTTAAAAAGAGAAACATTGATGCAAGCTCAAACACCACAAGTATTTAAAAGTGAAGATATTAAGGTGGCTTATCAAAAGGCAAAAGATGAAGGATATGTTGCGACTGATGATAGTCAATTATTTGAAAGATATATAGATAAGGATATTAAGGCAGTATTAGGAGATTATAGTAATTTAAAAATTACAACACAGGAAGATTTAAAATGAAAGGTAAGCATATTAGAAAAGAGAAAAAGAGTATAGTTTGGATTTTAATTACTTTATTTGTTTTAATAGGAGTTATTTTTGGATGTTTTCATTTTAAATCTGATGATCAAGAAAATTTAAGTCAATATAAAACAATTGTAGGAGCAATTAAAAATGTGGGCGATGAAACATTATTGATAGAAACAAATGATCATCAAAAGTATTTAATTTCTATTGCGGGAGCAATAGATTCTAATAAAGGTCTTATCAAAGGAAATAGAATATATATTTACTATGAAGGAACATTAGATATAAAAAATAAAGATATCCAAAGTATAAAAGTAAAATCATATAAAGTATTGGAGTAATAAACCTAGAACAATACCTATTAAAGAAGGTATTGTTTCTTTTTTATTTTCAATATTTATATTTTCTTTTTCATCTACTAACATCCATATAGAAACAAAAAACAAATCCACCCACATATCAAGATGTTCAAAAGTCTTACCCACAATAAAAGTAAAAAATGTATATAAAATAGTTTTTAAATACTTTTTTAAATATTCTTTAAATAAGGGAGAATATTTAAAAAGTTTATTAAGATATTTTTGAATAAAAGAAAAATCATTTTTGATTAAATAATGAAATAAAATCATAAAAAATATCCAAAATAAAAATAATAGATAATTCATAATATCACCTCAATATAGAATATGAAAAAAACATGCCTATAAAGGGGCAAAATTACATAAAATAATCATTTTATTATTGCATAAAAGTAAACAATAAGATATAATAGACGAGCATGTAAAGATTATTTTACTGCCTGCTTACTAAAAAGTAAGCCAAAAGACCATAGGAGGTAAAAGAGATGAATAAATATGAAATTATGTTTATTGTAAAACCAGATGTTGAAGAAGAAGCTAGAAATACTTTAATTGAAAACTTCAAATCAATCTTAACTGCTAACGGTGGTTCAGTTGATAATGTCAACGAATGGGGATTACGTGATTTCGCTTATGAAATTAAAGATTACACAAAAGGTTACTATGTTGTAGTTGATACAACTTGTGCACCAGCAGAAATCGCTGAATTCGAACGTTTATCAAGAATCAACGCTTCAGTATTACGTCACTTAACTCTTCGTAAATAATTAGGAGGCGTTTAACGATGATTAATAGAGTTGTTATGGTTGGTAGAATGACTCGTGATCCAGAACTTAGAAGAACTGGAAACGGGGCTGCAGTTACAAGTTTTACGTTAGCGTTAAATCGTAACTATAATTCTGCAGATGGGCAACAAGCTGATTATATTTCATGCGTTGTATGGAATAAAGTCGCTGAAAATGTTGCACAATATTGTGCAAAAGGATCTTTAGTAGGAGTTGAAGGTAGACTTCGTTCTAGATCTTATGATAATGCTCAAGGACAACGCGTATACGTTACAGAAGTTGTTTGTGACTCTGTTCAATTCTTAGAAACAAGAGCTCAAAGAGAAAGAAACCAAAGTTCTATGAACCAAGGTATGATGAATAATCAATATTCTCAACCTGCTCAACCACAAACAGATAATTTCCAAGATATGCAAACAGTTGAATTAGAAAAAGATTTTGATAATTCATTTAATATCATGGAAGACGATATTCAATTTTAGAAAAGGAGTATAAGAACATGGCTTTTAAAAGACAAAGAATGGGTAGAAGAAAAGTTTGTTATTTTACAAAAAACAAAATTACTTACATCGATTATAAAGATGTTGATTTATTAAAAAGATTTGTTTCAGCTAACGGTAAAATCATTCCTAGACGTGTAACTGGAACTTCTGCTAAATATCAAAGACAATTAGCAGTAGCTATCAAACGTTCTAGACAAATGGGATTATTACCATACGTTGGTGAATAATAACTATTAAAAAACCTTGATGAATTCAAGGTTTTTTTGTTTTTTAAGAACATATTGACATCAATTTGACATCATTTGTATAAATTATTGAGTTTTTCTGATAGTGATTCTTTACTTTCGGCGTATAAATGGCTATATGTTTTTAAAACAGTATCTACCGTATCACCAATTCTATCGGCTACAATGGTTGGACTATAGCCTAAATCTATAAGTAATGAAACATGACTATGCCGAAAAGAATGTAAAGTAAATTCTTCGTTTAGGTTAGCTCTTTTTTGGGCTTTTTTTAATCTATCTCTAATTATTACATAATATTCTTTGAAAATTCTATCATCTTCGTTGAGAATATAATGCTTTTTTAGATATTCTTCTAATTGATCACATAAAAATTGTGGTATATCAACTTTTCGAAAACTGTTTTCGGTTTTAGGAGGACCAATAGTGTCTTTTGCTTTAATGCGTTGATATGATTTATCAATATTAATGATTCCATTTTTTGAATCTATATCTTTGACAGTTAGTGCAAATAGTTCTCCTTTTCTCATCCCTGTAAAATAAAGAATAGTAAAAATGATTTTTACTGTTTCATCCTGACAATTTTCTATTAGTTTATCAAATTCTTCTTTTGTATAAATAACTTTTTCTTTACTTTTGTGTTTTCCTATACTATCAACTGAATTACAAGGATTATTTTTTAGAGAATAGTATTTTTCAGCGTAGTTAAAAATGGCAATGAGTTGTGCATTGATTTTCTTTTGATAGGCAAGAGAAAAATTCATCTTAAGTATTTCGTTTTGCCATAAACGAATGTCAATAGCACCTATTTTATTCATTTTTTTATTTTCAAAATATGGGAGTATATGTTTTTTTATGATGTATTCTTTGACGAGAATAGTTTTAGGCTTAAGACGTGTTGACATATCCTCGTTGTATAAAACTAAAAATTGAGAAAATTTCATTTCGAGTGATTGTTGTTGTGTGGCTAAAAAATCTCTTTCAAACTCTTTAGCTTCCTTTTTTGTTTTAAATCCTCTTTTTCTTTTTTGCTTTTTATTACCGTTACTATCGGTATATCTAAATTGACAAAACCATGTTTTGGTCTTTTCGTCATAATACGTTGGCATTGTTATTCGCTCCTTTTCGTGGTAAAATTGGAGCATGAAAAATGATTGCTGTGGTAGGTAATTCTTTTTCATGCTTTACACTCTAGTTGGCGCTAGGGTGTTTTTTTATTATGTAATCTTATACTTATTTTTGAAATAGTAAGCCAAAGCAACTTTGTACATACCATCAATAGATTCTTCAGTTTCGAATTCGAAATTAAAATCATTATTAGGAAAAAGAATTTTATTAATAATTTGTTTTTTATAATCAGGATTTCTTTCCTTAAACTCGTTGATACATTCTTCGTTCATATATTGTGACTCATAGATGGTTTTTTCATATTGAAATCTAGTATCTATGTCAGTTCTTTCAAGTATATCTAAAATATCCCAACGAATATACTTGAGCTTTTCGTGATCAACTTCAACAAAAGTTTTAGCACGTAGTTCAATAAGTGCATTATAAAAATTATCAAACATGTCATGAACCTTCCAACTTTGTCTATATAACTCCTTACGATGATTATCGAATGTGTCTTTCATATACTCAAATTTTCCAGAATCATAAAGCATGATGCACTCTATTTCTGAGTGATCAATTGGATGAAAATTTCGTTCATATAATGGATCCCTATTTTCTAAGTCAAAGAATACAGATGGATTGATTCCTAATTCTTCAGATATTTGTTTGATAACATCAATTTTAGGTTCACGACCATTTTCGTAATTTTGATAAGTGGTATAGGGTATGTTAAGTTTTCTTGCTAATTCAGCCTTACTATAACCTTTATTCTCTCTTTCGCGTTTAAGTATTTCAGAAAACGTACTCATATTTCCTCCTTTCATTACACATTATAGGTAAATTTAGGGTTTATGTAAATATGATTTACCTAAAATAAGTAATAAATTACTCAAAATAAATAAAAATATGTTGAATATTAACCTAAATATGGTAATATTTGAGTGTAAGGTGACTTGAAATAGGTTGTTTACATAAGAGATGGAGGTGGAAAAAGATGTATATTAGTTCAGTTAAAATAAAGATTATTCTAGCAAAACAACAAATGAGTTTAAGACAGTTTTGCAAAATAAACAACCTAGCTTACAGTACAGTAATAGGCTTAATGAACAAAGAGAGAATAGGTAATTTACGTACAGTAGAAAAGATTGCACAGGCTTTAGGTGTAAAAATTTATGAAATTTTGGAGGAGGAATAATTATGGAAAATAAAAGTGCGTATGTAAATGCTCATGAAGTATCTCAGTTATTGGGAGTAAGCCAAAGTAAAGCGTATCAAATCATAAAAAAGATGAATGATGATTTGAGAGAAGATGGTTATCTTACAATAGCTGGAAAAGTTTCCAGAGCATACTTTAATGAGAAATGGTATGGTGCAAGTAATGAGTGAATTAAAAAATAATGCATTGAATTATGTAAAAAAAGGATTTAAGGTTTTTCCTTTAAAGCCAAATACAAAAGGAGAACAAGTATTAGAATCGTGGAAATACGAGTCTACTACGAATTTGAATCAAATAGATTATTGGTGGAATAAAAATCCAAACTATAACATTGGTTTAGTTACTGGTAATGGTTTATTGGTAATTGATATTGATGTTAAAAATGGAAAAGATGGATTACAAAGCATAAAAAAACATGGAAAAGGATTACCTACCACAGCAATTATTAAAACTCCTTCGGGAGGATATCATCTTTATTACCATGTTAATAAGACAATCAGTAATCGTGTTAATCTTTATGATGGCATAGATATAAGAGGAGATGGTGGCTACGTTTTAGGAATAGGTAGCAAAACAGATAAAGGAATATATATGCTTTATAAAGATGTTCCCATTGCAAATGCAAATGAGAAAGTTTATGAGTTTATTGAACAACAAAATAAAAAAGAAAAGTATGTAGAGAACTCACAACAAGTTACTGAAGGTGGAAGAAATGATTATTTATTTCGAATTGGATGTTATCTTCAACAAAAAGGATTGAGTAATAGGACTATTCAAAAAAGTCTGGAAATTGAAAATGAAGAAAAATGTAACCCACCACTAGAAACAAAAGAAGTGATGCAAATTATTGAAAGTGTCTTTCGATATCATAAAGGATATATTGAAATAAAGAATAGTAAAAACTATGAAGGAACATATACTGTAACTGAATTATTGGAATCAAAAGATCAAGAAGAATTGGACGTTGTAGAAAATATGATTTCAATTGGTCTTACTTTATTTGGGGCCCCTCAAAAAATGGGAAAAACATTTTTTTGTTTACAGTTATGTGATTCAGTTTCAAATGGAAAAGAGTTTCTTGGGAAAAAAGTTCAAAAAGGAACAGCTCTTTATCTAGCGTTTGAAGATAAGAAATTAAATATTAGAAAAAGACTTCAAACGATGCAAATTGAAAAACAAAATCAATTTATTATCGACATATTAAAACCTAATGTACATTATGACGTTGAAGAACGTATAAAAAGAGAACTGACCATTCATAGTAATTTAAAAATTGTTGTTATTGATACCTTTGCAAAAATAAGAAATTCAAAAGATAGAGATTATGAAAGTGAATATGAGGAAGCAACATTCTTTCATGAGTTAGCTTATAAATATCATATAGCGATTATTCTAGTAACACATGTTAGAAAAGAAATAGATATCAACCATCCATTTGATGCGATTTATGGAAGCAGAGGTTTGACTGCTGGATCAGATAGCATTCTCGTAATGTTTAAGAAAAATCATTTATCAAAAAATAGACAACTTGCTATTCAAGGAAAAGATATTCCAGATGATGAGATTACTTTATATATGAATGATTTTCAAGTTTTAGAATTGGGAGAAAATGAATTTGATGACGATGTAGATGAAAATTTAGTTAAAGTAATAAATTATATCGTCAAAGAAAAAACGTTTATAGGGACTCATGAAGAATTGTGTTCTAAATTACAACTTCCAATTCTTCATAGAAAACTACAATCTATTTTAAGTAAGAATGTAGATTTGTTAGAAAAGACATACATTACTTATGAAAGATTACAGAGAAAGAAGAATGCTCGTCTTATTAAATTAACTTATCAAGAGGATGATAGCTTATAGAAAGGTGACGGTATGACGTTTAAAGGGAATAAATTGATAATCGTCACACCGTCACACAATATTTAATTTAAGAAGATAAATTATTTAAGATTTTTGTATTAGCAAGCAACGTATTTTGGGCACAAAATACAATCACAAGTTGGCGGTGCCAACTAAGAAAGAAGGTCGAATATGAAAAGAAATCATGAAATTAAAGTGAGATTGAATGATGATGAATTTAATGATTTGAATGAAAAAGTTATTAAAAGTAAACTTAGCCGAGAAGAATATATCAGACGTTGTTTTTCAAAATCATTGATTAAAGAACCTCCTGATCTTGATTACTTTCGTTTAAAAAATGAATTCAATCATATAGGAAACAATCTCAATCAGATTGCAAAATCATTAAATACTTATGAACAAGTCGATATACATTTTATAGAAATAACTGTTAATGAATTAAGAAACATGATTAAGAATTTAGAACAAGAAGTAAGAGGTGTTTAAGGCAGTTACTTCAATTTGGTGTGTTAAAGATCGACTTGATCATGTTGTTCATTATGTAGAAGATGAAGAAAAAACAGTAGATACAGTTATAGATTATGTGAACAATGATAATAAAACAAATGAGAAAAAGTACGTTACTTGTATCAATTGTGATTCATTTGACCCATGCAAATCAATGATGAATACAAAGAAGTTCTTTAATGATCATAAACAGATCATGGCATTTCATGGGTATCAATCATTTGAACCCGGAGAGGTAAGTGGTGAAGTTGCACATGAAATAGGTGTTAAACTTGTTGAAGAATTATATGGTAATCGCTTTGAAGTTGTTGTCGCAACACATGTAGATAAGAACCATATTCACAATCATTTTCTTTTAAATTCAACTTCATTTGTGGATGGAAAAAGATTTTGTAATACCAAAAAAGATTATCAAATGTTAAGAGAAACATCTGATAAGTTATGTTTAGAATATGGTCTATCTGTTATAAAAAATCCAAAAAAATATACAAAGAAAGTAAATCAATATATCTTAAAATCGTTTATGAATGAAATAAAAAGAGATATTGATGCAACAGTTTTAGAATGTGCAAGATATGTAGAATTTAATGCAGTTATGCACAATAAAGGTTATTCATTCGGTGAAATAAATGATGAACCAGTTATTTATCATCCTTATTGTGAAGAACCGATTTATATAAAATCACTTGGTAATCAATATCATAGAGAACAAATAAAAGAACGATTAACAACAAAAGTCATTCCATTTCAAAATATGGAACAAAACAAATATTACTACCAATGCAAAGATTATTATCGACAATATAGACAAAAGAAACTTCCACAACTTGCTGGAATGTATGTAGCACGTTTAGTTTATTTGAATATACTTCCTCAAGTAAAACAAAAATTATCTAAGGAAACAAGACGTGAATTAAAGAAATTAGATCAATATACCAATGATATTGAATTACTAGCAAAAAATAAGATAGAAGATATTACTCAGTTAGATTCTTATCAAGAAAACAAACAAGATGAACTAGACTATCTCATTAAACAAAGACAACAATGTTACTACTACAGACGAAACTCAAAAGATGAAGATGAAAAAGAAATGTGGTCAACTAAGGCTAAAGAATTTACACCACAAATTAAAAGCTTAAGATTTGAAATCAAATCATGTAAGCGAATAAGAGAAAGAAGTATTCAAAAAGATATAGAAAAATTAGCGATGAAGAAAATAAAACAAAGAGAAAGCAGGAATGAAAGATGAAAGAAATAGAATATATTCAAGTTGGGGATTATCAATTACCAAACTTAAAAGTAGAAGAAATGCATTTAAATCGCTTTGGAAGAGCAAAGCTAGATTATTTAAAGAAACATGATTATGGACTATATTTCAAATTACTTACAAAAAATGAATTAAAAGATTATCTGTTAAAAGTACAAAAAGAAGCTGATGATTTATATGACAGATTGGTTGAAGAATATAAAGTCAAATGGAATGTTACTGAAGAACTTAAAAAAAAGAATCAAATTAAATGGGTCTTAATGATGAATAACATTAATAATTGTGTATATGAAATTATTAATAAAGAGATTATTAAAATTTAGGATAGTATAAAATAAAAACCAATTCGGATTATCCATGAATTGGTTTTTATTTGGTTACCCTTTTATTTTTGTTAATGCTAAGATAAATTTCCAGATGGGCTACATGTGAGTGTGACAGTTCTTGTAACGGTTACGCCTGGTGCATGTCCTGTAACACTAGCTATGGCTTTGTTGCCACTTTTTGAAGCTTTTTTATTACTTAATGACCACATAGAAGATGGCTTTGTTGTACTTACAGTAGCTTTTGTACAAGTACATGAAGAACCATTATAAGAAAAAGTTCCAGTTACCGAAATAGACCACATAACTTCTCCAGATGCATTTTTGTATTTTTCTGTTTTTGTACCGCTCTTGCTGCTTCTTGCTAATGTATTTATGTTTGAAACAATTGTTGTTTCAATATAATCACCATTTGATAAATATTCGATACTCATGTTTTCTTCAAGAGCATTTACTGGAATGATGGTAGTAATCATCATAAATGCAATGAAGATAGATGTAATTATTTTTTTCATAGTTTCCTCCATTTTTTAATTATCAGAAATGGTTGTTTCAATTTCATATATGATGGAATTTTTAGCATCTTGCATATAGCTGTACCAAAGAACCCCAAACCAAATCGCTAAAATTGTGCAGATTACTGAGAAGAATATAAGAAATTTTTGTAAAATTGTCTTTAATTTCATTCTTTTAATAAGATCGTTTTCATCGCTGCTTTGTATATATTCTACAACAATGTCTTTAGGTTCTCCAAATTGTTGAACAATATCGTCGTATGAACATTGTGGGTGATCATCTAAATATTCATTTAAGTGTTTTTTTAATTCACTTACATAAAATTTTTCCTTTTTAGTATGCATAGGCATAATTGTCCAAATATTTTTAATATATTTTTTAATATTATTCATAAGCTTCCCCCAAAGATTCTTTAATAACATTGTGAATACCATCAACAGCGTTATTAAACTCATTAATCATTTCTGATAATTTTTCTTTACCTTTTTCTTCTATGTGATAATAAACTCTTACCTTACGGTCGATTACTTTTTCGTAATTTGAAATATAATTCTCATCTTGTAATTTATACAAGATAGGATACATGGTCCCTTCCTTAATATCTATTAATTCATGGGAATATGTTTTAATTTGCTTTGTAATTTCATAACCATAACAATCTTGTTTGGCAATTATACATAGAAGTAACATATCTAATTTAAAAAAATTATTTTTTCTAGCCATATTAATACTTCCTTAACGTTAAGATAACTATATTATAATATACATTTAAAAAACATCAATACATAGATAAACTATGTACAAACAATATAATATGTGTTACTATATAAATGTGAAAACGTTTTCAAAAAATAGAGAGAAAGGAAAAAATAATATGAAAAAAAAGAAACAAATATTACTTAAATTGATTAGTTCTTTTGCAATCATTGGTATGTCAATAACTGGAATATATGCAGCATCCTATAGTTATACACAAAGTGATACTGTTAGTTCAAGTGTTGGCTCAGCAAAAGTAAAATGCTCAGCTACCTATTATAGTAGTGGAAATACAAGATGGAATAGATCATGGGGAACTGTTTCTACAAATGGACTTAAAGCAACTTATATTTCTTCTACTATGACGATACCTTCAGATCCGTATATGAATACAACAGGGACAATTTCGATGACAAATTATAATTACAAAACTGCTAACGCAAAAAAAACATTTAAGTATAAATTCGATGGTTCTAAAGTTGTAGGTAATTATTAACAAAATCAGATACTTAAGTCATTAAGTATCTGATAAATTTTCTTCATAGACCACCTGAAACATTTATAAAGTTCGATTGACATAGTCGATTAAAAATTCTTGTATTAATATTGGAATTTAATTTTTAAAAATTATTTTTAGTTGTCAAGTGTGTCAGATGGTCTATGAAATAAATTTTTATATGAGGAGATGTCAAATGGAATTTAAATATAAAGATATCGTTTTTAATAATAAATTGGTATTAAATAAGGGATGCATAGAATTTAATAAAGGACAGATCACAATTATTACTGGTGAAAGTGGCAGTGGAAAAACAACCTTATTTAGGTTGATGACAAAAGGCAATGATGGTTGGAAAGATTTAGATTTATATCAAAATGTATCAACTTGCCCACAAGAACCTGTATTTTTAGAAGGACTAACGATAAGAGAACATATTGAATATATAGAAAAACTGACAGATTGTCATATAAGTCTTGATAATTATGTTGAAAAACTTCATTTGAATGAATTGATGGATATGTATCCTTCACAACTTTCTGGCGGAGAACAAAAAAGAGTAGCATTTTTATTGTGTATGGCTAAAGATGTAGATATTTATATTTTAGATGAACCAACATCATCTTTAAATAACGCCTATTCTAAAATATATTGTGACATATTAAATTTACTTATAGAAAAAGGGAAAGGTATTGTATTATTTACACATGATGAGAAGTTATTATCTATAGGAAATATAAAATATCATATCAAGGATAAAATATTAAACACAGTATCAAACGAGAAGAAAGAAACTGAATATAGCCTATCTCAACATATTAGTAAAAATCTTAATAAAACATCTCCTGCTTTTTTTACAATGAGAAAAAAGCAAAAAATATATGTAAAAATACTTCATTTTATGATTACATTTTCTATTGCAATGGTAGCTTTTGGTTATAGCTTTAGTAGGGATGTACTAGACATTCACCATTCATATTCACAAAAAATATCATCAAATGAAATAACTGTCTATAAATCAACAGCACAAGCTATTCATGATGGCGTAGCTGATTATACATTTAATCATGAGGTTCCTCTTAAAGACAAAGACATCAAAAAAATAGCAAATTTGGATAATATAGAAACGGTTGAATGGCGTTATGATTGTTTAGAACCTAATTATGAATTTAATGAAGATATTAAAGAAGTATCCTATGATCCCGAAAATGCAAAGCATGATTATACAATTTCAATCATAAAAAATGAACAAGAACTCGCACAAGTTAATATAGAAGATAATATTACAGTATCCACTTATATAAAAAATCATAAGCAATCAAAAAATATAGAAATAGATTTTAAAAATGAAGGTGTTTATATTTCTAGAAACGTTGCAGATATGATTAAAAAAAGTATTAATATTTCTAAAGATGATGAATTAAAAGGAGTGTACTTAACATTTGATATATCTGTACCTTTGTACAATACTCATGGAAGATGGATGGGTATAACAGATGATGAAGAGTCAATGTATATATATAGTGTAACTGTAACTCATGAATCAGTATCACTTCCTATAGCTGGGATTTTAAATTGGAGTTCTTTCGGATTAAATAACACTTATAGCAATTCTCTTTATGTTGAACGAGATATAGTTGAGAATATGATTGAAAAGCATAAAAAAACAGAAGATAGAAAATTATATGTTATAGGTGTAAATTATGATAAATATTATGAAAATGAACTTCCTAAAGATTTTGATGGTGAAGTCAATAGAGTATTTGAGGATAGCGTCTGGCAACCAACTGCTTTATCTGTTTATGTAGATGGTTCAGAAAATGTTTATACAGTTGCACAAAAATTATCTGATATGGGATATTATGTTGATAATGAATCTATCGATAGTGAAGCAATTAATAGAGGAATTGTATCATTGATGAATGTCTTTTATTATGGCTCGTTTATTATAAGTGCAATTATTGTTATTTATGCTGCAAGTATTTTGTTTGTACAAAGAAAACAAAATGCAAGGATCAACGAATATTTTAAACAGCTTGGGTTGAGTGAATTTGATATATTGAAGATAAGAAAACACTATTATTTATTGAACGTTTTTCATGAATTCAAAAAACTTATGTTAATATTGATTGTTTTATTTGGCTTAAGATCAATAAAAATACATGCTTTATTTTTTCCAAATATAATATCAATTATTTTAGCAATTGTTCTTCATATGATTTGCCACTATATCTTACCTCAATTATTTGACAAGTTGAAAAATGATTGAAATTAAAGATATTGAAATTGTTTATGATGATTATATCATATTAAATAAAACGGATATTGATATTCCTGAACATGCTATTACTTTAATAAGAGGGATTAGTGGCAGTGGAAAGACATCTTTATTATATCGTATAGGACTGATAAGTGAGGATGATCATTTTTATTATAATATATATGAAGACATCCAAGATGATGATAAAAAAAGTATTTTAAGAAGAGAATATATTAGCTTTGTTTTACAGGATAACAGTTTATTTGAACAGTATGATGTATTAGGAAATATGCAGTTATATGCAGCTTTTCATAATAAAAGATACAGTGAAGAAAAATATCGTCAAATTTTAAAAAGTGTTAATCTAGATATACCATTACACCAATCAATTCAGACATTATCAGGAGGGCAAAAACAAAGAGTCGCCATAGCCTGTGCATTATGTAAAGATACAGAAATTATAATTTTAGATGAGCCAACTAGCTTTTTAGATAAAGAAAATGAGATGCTGGTTTTTGATACTTTGAAACATATTTGTGATACTTATCAAAAAACGATTATTATTTCAAGTCATAGTGATTATGCTATGTCGATTGCAGATCAAATATATGAGATTCAAGATAAAGAAATTAAAAAAGTTAAACATGATAATGAGAAAGATATTTATATTCAAAAAACAAAAAAGCATCAGTTGAAATTATCGTTTTATATTTCTTATATCAAATATTTTTTAAAAAAATATAAAAAAATTGAATTGGGAATGGTATCTATTATATCAATAGCTTTACTATTAATGAATATATTGATTATCTATACTGATTATTCAACCAATAAAAGTATAGAAAGCTATCAAAGTTTATCAGAAAATCAGATGTTTATCACAAAAGATAATGCAAATACAACCATTGATTCATCTTTAGTACCTTTTATCTTTAAACTTGATAAAGAAAATACTGGAGTCTATCCTTATATTCAAACACAAGTTCAAATCAATGATAACCTATATCAAGTTGTGCCCTTGTTTGAACAAAATGATTTATCTCATCAAAAGCTGATTGAATATGATAGTCAATCTATATATTTAAGTTATTATTGTTATCGAGAATTAGCTGATAACAATATTAATCCTGAATCATTAGAAGTTAGTTTTGTTGTATCAGCAAACAACGATCTATATAAAGATACAAAAACATATCCTATAGGTGGAGTTTTAACAAAGAATAACAAATGTCACTATTTTAAAGGTGAAAATAGGTATGTTTATTGTAGCTTTCAGTTATTACAACAAATTTATAATGAGTGTCATATCGATAAATTAGATTCATATCAGGGATATACTGTTTTTGTTGATGATTATGATGGATATGTTACACTTTATGATGAATTGAAAGATAAAGGGATAGGTATTCATCTTTTCTTTGATAATATTGATGAAATAAATGAGTTGAAAAAAATAAATGTAATAATAAAAATGATTATTATAGCTATGAGTTTTATTTTAATAATTGTTTTATTCAATATTATAGAAATACAGTATTTTAGAAAAAGAAATAAAGAATTTATGATGTTGAAAATGAATGGGATAAGTCATAAGCAATTAAGAAATATGACAATGATAGAAATAATTTTTCAATGTCTTATAGCTTTATTGTTAAATATGGTAATTATTGGTATTTTATATAATATAACAATAACAATGAATGTCATATTATCGGTAGCTTGTGTTTTTGCAATAGTGATTATTAGTACATTTATTCAAAATTTATATATAAAAAAAATCTCAGTAGAAAAGATTTTAAGAAGTTAAAAAATGAGAAATTAATTAAAACAATGGATAATGATTGAACAAGTTGGATTTTAAATAAATAGATTTAGTCGAGATTCAGTTTAAATTCTTTAAAAGAATGACATCATTTTGACATCAAAAAATTATTAAAATAAAAATAATAGACAGAAATGATGAATAAAATGTGTAAAAATAGACAAAATATAAAGAAAAATAATACAAATAGAATATACGTTATCATACGTTGGTGAATAATAACTATTAAAAAACCTTGATAAATTCAAGGTTTTTTTGTTTTGTATGACGGGCATGTTTTACATCTAAGGTGAAAGTCCTTCATGAGCGTAGTTGTCGACGAATCATATAGCGACTTGCAAGTTTTACATCGTGAGGTGTGGGAGAGAGGAAGCAATAGCGAAATCGTGGCCCAAAGAACATGAACTGGATAATGAGGCGCATTAAAAGGATAAATTGGCAAAATGCAATAAAGTCCAAAAGGCAAACGTAATCTTAATGTGTAAATCCAGTGGGTAAACGAGGAAAGATGTATGACTTATCCCGTGAGGTCTCACTAGCGACAAAGTAGTAACAACGAATAGTGAGAAGTCAGCAGACGGCATAGTAGGTATGGACAGTATACTGAAGGCCTGAATGATTAAATAGTGCAAAATGAATGTATGTTTCTAATACATGTTTGACAGTACAAAGTAGACGAAGCGTATTTGAGTCAAAATGTATATAAACCTAGAACCTAGTATTAGAAAGCGGAAAGGAGAAGAGCACACAAGTTATGTCTAAATTATTGAATGAAATTCTATCCAGAGAAAACATGCTCATTGCTTACAGGAAGGTAATTTCTAATAAAGGAGCAAGTGGAGTAGATGGTGTAACAGTTGAAGAAATCAAAGATTACGTTAATCAAAACTGGAGGAATATCAAAAGCCAAATTAAAACAAGAAATTATCGGCCTCAACCAGTCAAAAGGGTTGAAATACCGAAGCCTAATGGTGGCATTAGAAAACTAGGTATACCAACTATTATGGATAGGATTATTCAACAGGCGATGGTGCAAAAATTAGAACCAATATGCGAAGCTTATTTTAGTGATTACAGTTATGGTTTCAGACTAAATCGAAGTTGTGAAAAGGCAATACTCAAACTTCTAGATTATTTAAATGAAGATTATATTTGGATAGTCGACATTGATTTAGAAAAGTTCTTTGATAATGTACCACATGATAAACTCATGAGCTATGTACATAATATTATCAATGATGGGGATGTAGAATCCCTAATAAGAAAATATCTACAAGCAGGAGTAATGACAAGAGGACGATATGAAACAACAAACAAAGGGACACCGCAAGGTGGAAATATTTCGCCTTTGCTTTCAAACATACTGCTTAATGAACTGGACAAGGAACTAGAAGCAAGAGGACTCCACTTTGTAAGATATGCGGACGACTGCGTCATAGCGGTCAAAAGTGAAGCAAGTGCCAAAAGAATAATGCGAACAGTCACAAACTGGATTGAAAAGAAATTAGGGTTAAAGGTCAATATGACAAAGACACATATTACAAAACCAAATAATTTAAAATATCTGGGATTTGGGTTCTATTACAATCCACAAACCAAAACATGGAGAAGTATACCACACAAAGATTCAGTTAAAAGATTTGAAAGAAAACTAAAACAGTTAACTTGTAGAAGAAAGAATATGAGCTTTAAAACAAGGGTTGGACAATTGAATCCAGTGATTAGAGGATGGAAAAATTATTATGCCATTGGTGATATGAAGAAAATTATGATGAAAATAGATGCACACCTACGAACAAGATTAAGAGTGATATTGTGGAAGCAATGGAAAGTACCAAGCGGAAGGTATCACTGGTTAAGAAAATTAGGAATCAATCATAATTTGGCAAGACAAACATCATACATGGGAGACCGCTATCAGTTTGTAACGACCAAGACATGCGTAGTAAGGGCAATATCAAAACAAAGACTAATCAACAATGGATTAGTCAGTTGTCTTGATTATTATTTAATAAGACATAAATTGAAATTTAATTAAACCGCCGTATACGGAACCGTACGTACGGTGGTGTGAAAGGGAAAATTAATTGAAATTTTCCCTATTCGATTTTAAAATATATTGACATCATTTTGACATCAAAAAATTATTGAAATATAAATAATAGATGGAAACGATGAATAAAATGTATAAGAATCGACAAAAAATAAAGTCCATAGATACTAGAACATCTAGTGTTTATGGACTATTTTTATTAAAATGAAAAAATTGTTTGCAATGTTTTGCAACGAAAAGTATTTCGTTGCAAAATGAGTGGAACGAAAGAAACGATTTTATTTAAATAGGAATTGATATTTTTCATTATATTTAGCTAAGCAACAGATATAAAATGGAACTAATGCTTCTGGATTGCTTATTTCTTTAATAACATGATTTTTTAAGATACCTTCTTCTTCTATTGCTAGGTCGGTTGCAAAGCAAACAAAATCAGAATGATCTAAGAGTTTAAGAAAATCATGACGATTATTTTCTATAATGAAATGTGTATGAGGCATATGTTTTAATACTCTTTCTTTCCAAAAACCAATATTTTTATAAAGTAGCATTGTTTGACCATCAAGATCTTTAAAAGAAAGTTCTTTTTTATTTATTAAAACATTATTGCTTGGAAGAGAAAAATAGAGTTCTTCACTTTCCCATGAGTGGCAAATAACATTTTCATCAAGAATAATGAGTTGAAACGCCTCATTATATAATCCTTTTATTAAGTCTTCTTCAGATGAACAGACTTCTGATTCATAATGAATATTAGAAAAGATGAGTATTGCTTTAAGGGATGAAGTAGAACCATTAGGAATAAAGGTAATGATTGTTGAACCAGAATCTTTTAGAACGAATTTTAGGGTTTCACATATTCCTAGTGAAGATAGGGGTATAGATGATTATGCGAAAATTAAGGAAGCACGTCAAAGATTAGCTCAAGATCCATTTGGTCAAAAAGGAGATCCTTATAAAGCAGCTCAAGTCATTGCTTCAACAATTGAAAAAGAAGATTATCCTAAAATGATTCTTTTAGGTAAAGGTACAACAAATTTAGGAGTAAAAATTTTATCTAATCAAATTGATGAAATAAAAAAATGGAAAGATATAAGTGATCAAACTGATTTTGATGAATAATATTCAAATGTGATGATTGACATTACAATTTGTGTTTTGTAAGATAAAAACGAAAGGGGAATATGTTATGCAAATTTCAAGTAGATTTACAATAGCTGTTCATATATTTGCGTGTATCGATACCTTTGGAAATGATCAAAAGATAACAAGTGATTTTCTTTCTACAAGTATTAATGTCAATCCAGTAATCATTAGAAAAATACTTTCTTCTTTAAAGAAAAGTCATTTATTAAATGTTCAAAGAGGAACAGGTGGTACTACGATTGCTAAACCATTAGATCAAATTACGTTATTTGATATCTATCAATCCGTAGAATGTGTAGAAAATGGAGAATTATTTCATTTTCATGAAAATCCTAATAATAATTGTCCAGTAGGAAAAAATATTCATAATATTCTTGATAATAAATTAATGAGAGTACAAAAGGCTATGGAAGATGAATTATCTTCTATTACTTTAAAAGATGTTATTGAAGATACAAGATTTTATGTTCAACAGGAAATGAAGTAGTGCAAACTACTTTTTTCTTTATGATTTAATGTAACTATTGACGTTACATCGTTGCAATGGTATATTGTAAATGTAATAATTATAGTTACATCAAGGAAAACTTATATGGAAGAAAGATTATGGACAAAGAAATATTTATTTTCATTATTATTAGTATTTGGTGTCAATATGGGGTATGCTTTATTAAATTCAGTAATGGCTATTTATGGAAGTGTGTTGACCTCTTCAAGTGTAGTAGGTGGGTATATGATTACAGTATTCACTCTTTCTGCTTTATTCATTCGTTTGTTTATAAAAAAATTAAATGAAAGAATAACTAATAAGAATCTACTTATAATAGGTTTACTACTTACAATAATAGCAGCGATAGGTTATTGTTTTTCTAAAAATATTTACTTATTTCTTCTTTTCAGAATTATTCATGGGTTAGGTTTTGGAATAAGTTTAACTTGTGCAACTGCTATTAGTAATGAATATGTTCCTGCTTCAAGATTAAGTGAGGGTGTCGGTTTTACTTCATCAGCAAACACAATTGCAAATGCTATTGGACCAACAATTGCACTTGCAATATTAGGAAAGAAATATACAAATTTTATTTCATTGTTTCTTTTGTTGTTGGTTATTTCTTTAATTACTTTTTGTTTTTCGTTTTTTATAAAGAGTTCAACAAAGAGTAATATTGATAAAAAAGAAAAACAATCTTATAAAGGAATTATTATTTGTATGGTTTTCTTTTTAGCTACTTTTTCTCAAGGGGCTGTTAATAATTATTTAACTTCTTATACTAAAGATTTGGGATTAGGGAATATTGGTTTGTTTTTTACAATAACAGCTGTAGTAACATTTATTTCAAGATTTTTTTCAAAAAGAATACAAGATTTTTTTGGTATGAGAAAATTAAGTTTTATTTTAACGCTTGTTATGGCTGCTAGTGTTTTTATGATTTCGCTGATAAAAAATGAAACACAACTCTTTCTGCTGGCTATACCTTGTGGTTTAGCTACAGGTTTATTATTTCCTATCTTTAATTATCGAATTATTCAAACTGTTAATGCATCGCAATTTACATTTGCAACATCGATTTATTATTGCGGATTGGATATAGGTTATGGTTTAAGTGCTATTGCCTGGGGATATGTAGTTCAATACTTTGGATATCATGTCATCTATGTTTTAGCAGCTCTTTTATTGATGGTAATGGCAATGATAGATCAAATCGTTTATAAAAAAATATAAAAGCACTTCTCTTGTTATTTAGTGAATAATAGAGTATATTATAAATAGGAATAATTACTAGATAATGAAAGAAGGAAAAGGCTATGGAACAAAAATTTTATATTTGTAAACATTGTGGAAACATTGTTGAAAAAGTTGAAGACAAAGGAGTACCAGTTGTATGTTGTGGTGAAGTGATGCAAGAACTCCAAGCTGGTATTGAAGATGGAGCTGTTGAAAAACATGTACCAGTTTATACAGTAGAAGGTGATCTTGTACATGTTGAAGTAGGAGAAGTTGAACATCCAATGTTTGCAGAACATTGGATTGAATGGATTTCTTTAAAAACAGATCAAGGCATTCAAAGAAAATATTTAAAACCTGGTGAAAAACCAGCGGTTGATTTTAAACTTTGTGATAATGAAACAGTGGAAGAAGTTTATGCATATTGTAATCTTCATGGATTATGGAAAGCTTAATATTCGATGTTTGAAAAAATGAACAATAGGTTTTATTGTTCATTTTTTCTATATGCTTGAGGAGTTATGGCTTCGTATTTTTTAAAGGTACGAATAAAAGATTCGGGATTTTTGTAACTGAGTTGTTTAGAAATTTGAGAAATTGATAAAGTTGTATTAAGTAATAATTGTTTGCCTTTTTGTAATTTAATGTGTGTTAATAACTCATAATAAGAATAACCAGTATTTTCTTTTATCCATTTAGAACAATAAGGAATTGAATAATGAAAATGTTGACTTATTTTTTCTAAAGAAATTGTTTTATAATGATCGTTTATATATTGAATGATTTTTAAGTTTTCATTCTTTTCGATATTTGTTGTTATTTCAGTGTTTTCTTGATTTTTTCTTTGTATGTAAGCAAGTAATAAAGAAAATAAATGACATAAAATTGTATTCGAATAAGAATCTTGCATGTTATTTTCTTCGTACATTTGTAAAATAATATTTTGTATTTGTATATCTTGCTTACTATGAAAATGAAGATAACTGATTTTATCTTTTGTATAGTAATGACTTAAAAAGAAATCAAGAGTTATATCATGTTCTTTCATGTAATCAGAAAATGTATCTAGAAATGTACTTTTTCTAATTAAAATATTTAATAGGACTGTTTCATCATTAAAAACTTTAATACCGTGTTTTATTTGAGGGGCTAGTAAGAAAAGATGACCAGCTTGTAATTCAACTACTTTATCTTCTATCATTTGAATGGCATTTCCTTTTAGGATATACATGATTTCAAAATAATCATGATCATGAATAAAAAAAGGAATATAGCGAGGATGTTTTAAAATAATTATATCTTGATTTTTTTCAAAATAATCCTCTTCTAAACTATGAGTTTGAAGAATTTCAGGATTTAGAACAATATTTAAATTATAAGCATCATCTTGATACTTTAGTTTGAAGTCTTGAATGTTTTTAGCTGTTTTTTCTAAATAGTAATATTCTCTAAAGAGTTTTTCATCTAAATCAAATTGTATTAGTTTATTTATCATTTTTATCACCATATCTATTATATATTAAAAATAGTCTATTTAACTGATTAATTTTAATCATTAGGTTCTTGATATAATACTAATGAGGTGAAAATATGAATAAAAAAATGATATTAAAAATAGCTATATTAAGTTGTTGTTTAGTAACAGCAAGTCAAAATGCAATTGCTGGAAATATTCCAGCTATAGCAGATAGTTTTAAAAATGTTGCTTTATCTACGATTGAGCTAATGACAACAATTCCTTCGTTATTTGTAATGCTTGCTATTTTATTAAATGGTTTTTTAGCAAAAAGAATGAATCATAAGACATCCCTTTTAATAGGATTGCTTATTTGTGGGATAGGTGGAATTATTCCTTATTTTATTAAAGAAATATATATCATGCTTATTTCAAGAGCTATTTTTGGTTTTGGGGTAGGAATGATTAATTCTAATTTATTAATTATGATTGTAAGTTTATTTGATGGAAAAGAAAGAAGTCAAATGATTGGGCTACAAGGATCAATTGGAGGATTAGGTAGTTTTTTAACGACTTATGTAGCAGGAATGTTACTTGTTTATGGGTGGCATGTTTCTTTTCTGGTATATGTTATTGCATTTTTGATTTTCTTTTTTGTTTTAAAATATGTTCCTAATGCAAAAGATAGCCAAAATTCAAAAGAAGTTCAGCAAGAAGTGAATTATAAAAGAATAATTTTTTATTCAATCTTGTCTTTTATGTCTGTTAATTTTGCAACTTTCTTTGTAATTAAAGGCTCTTCTTTAATTACAATTAATCCTTATGGAAGTGTTAGAGATGGCTCTACTGTTATTATGTTGATTTCTATTGGATCACTTCTTGCAGGCGCTATGTATGGCACTATTTATAATAGATTAAAAGATCATTCCCTTATTTTATTCTATATTATTTGTGCAGTATCATTTATTTTAGCAGGATGTATTCATAATTTATGGATTGTTTATATATCAGCATTCTTGCTTGGTTATGGTTATATGGCTTTTGTTCCCTTTTTACAGGAAAAAGTAGCAATCTATGGTAGTGTTGGAACAACAGCGCTTTTAATATTACAAAGTTTAGGGTCTTTTATTACACCTTATTATGGTGTGCTTTTAAATCATTTTACCTTTTCGTTAAATAGTCAATTTATTATTACTGGGATTTTATATATTATTCTTATTCTTATTTTTGGTATCTCGAAAAGAGTAATAAAAAAATAAAGGGGGTGTTGTAACGAGTAAGTAGATTTTTAACAACTTTCGAAAGGTTACAGCCTTTCTTTTTATTTTCTTAAAGAAATATCAAAATCATCGTATTCACTTTTTTCAATGTGAACTTGTTTTTTTGATGTACTTAAAAAGAACTACCGCTTTTTTAATTCATTTTATTTTCTTTTGGCTATGATATTTCCTTATATTATGACCTATTGCCACCAGATATATCTCCAATTTTACACCATTTTCTCCTCGACGATACAATATGTCATATTTTTGGTTAGCTTTTCCAGTCTCCAAATGTTCCTTCTGTTTCATTGTTTCTTTGAAACATCAGCTTTAATTCTTCACCGCTTTTCACATTTCTTCTTGCTTCTTTTTGATATTCTTCCATCTGGAAAATATGTGTTATTTCTCTTCCAAATTTTGATTTTGTATATTTTCCTCTCAGTGAGCATCTTTCACAATGATGATTTATAAATGTTATATTGATACGTTCATATTCACTTCTTGTATCTTTTACTACTTTCTCTACATCGAATTCCTCTCCCACTGGATAGATAATTCTTTCTCCTTGTGTCCTTTTCATTTTGTTTTTTTTAATCTATTTTTTTAAGAATTATACCATCCTTGAATCTTTTTTCTTTTATTAAATAATGTTTCCAAATAAATATGTTTCATCTTTTCACCTCACTCCTATGATATCTTTTTTTATTTTGAAGAAAAGATATCATAAGAAGTTTAAAAAGGTATTTATAAAATAATCATTATCATAATTAGGAAATGTAAATTTTATTTACAAAAATAATAATTTTAAGATGTGTTTTCTAAAATGGCATTTTAATTGAATGATGAAATATTGTAAGGAAAAGAGTTCTTTTTTAAACTATAAGTGGATTAAGGAAAGAGGAGAGAAAAATGTTATCAAATTCAAAATTAGGTTTTGGTTTAATGAGATTACCAAAAGATAAAAATGGAACAATTATTCAAGAAAAAGTAAATACTATGGTAGATGCTTTTATGAAATCAGGCTTTACTTATTTTGATACAGCTTATGCTTATGCTGGTAGTGAAAAAGCTATGAAAAAAGCTTTAGTTGAACGCTATCCAAGAGAAGCATATACGATAGCTGATAAGCTACCTGCATGGAAATTAAAAGATGAAAATGATGTTCAAAGAATCTTTGAAGAATCATTGTCGTTAAGTGGTGTTGATTATTTTGATTTTTATTTATTACACAGTATAGAAAAGAAACACTATCTTACCTATGAAAAATATCATTGTTTTGATTTTATTAAAGAAATGAAAAAGCAAGGCAAAATTAAAAATATTGGTTTTTCTTTTCATGATACACCTGAATTTTTAGATCAAGTACTAACAGAACATCCAGAAGTAGACTTTGTTCAATTACAACTCAATTATTTAGACTGGAATAATGGGGTTATTCAATCTAAAAAAAATTTAGAGATTGCTAGAAAACATCATAAACCAGTTGTGGTCATGGAACCAATTAAAGGTGGAACACTTGCAAGTTTTAGTGAGGATATTGAACAAATCTATAAAAATTATGATTCTTCAAAATCAATTGCCTCATGGGCCTTAAGATTTATAGCATCTAAGGAAGGTGTAATGACGATTTTATCAGGAATGTCAACGCTTGAACAAATGAATGATAATTTAGCAACAATGTCAAACTTTGTGCCCTTAAATAATGAAGAATATAAACTTGTAGATCAAGTAACAAAAGCAGTTTTATCTAAACCAACTATTCCATGTACAGGATGTCGTTATTGTACACCAGGATGTCCTTTAAATATACAAATTCCAGATCTATTTACAGCTTATAACAGTCAAATACTTTATGGTGAAAGTTCACGTTATCAAACATGGTATCAAGATCATACAAGTGATGATCATGCAAAGGCGAATCAATGTCTTAAATGCGGTCAATGTGAAGGTGTTTGTCCACAACATCTTAAAATTATTTCTTTATTAAAAGAAGTATCAAATGTTTTTGATAAATAAGGAATGAAAATGAAATTTGAAAATAAAGTTGTTGTATTAACTGGTGGTGTAAAAGGAATTGGAAGGTGTATTAAAGAGACGTTTGAAAAACAAGGGGCGCATGTTTGTATAATTGATGTTTTAGATAATGACTATTTTGTAGGGAGTATAGGGAATAAAGAGGATCTAATATGTTTTACAAATAAGGTTATCAAAGACTATGGACATGTAGATTATATTATTAATAATGCTAAGCCTATATTTAAAGGAATTGATAGTTGTAGCTATGAAGAATTCAATGAAGCATTACAAGTAGGAGTTACAGGTCCTTTTATGTTAGTAAAATTATTAAAAGATTATTTAAATGAAGATGCATGTGTCATTAATATCTCATCAACGAGAGATCGTATGTCACAACCACAAAGTGAAAGCTATAGTGCAGCTAAAGGTGGTCTTTCAGCACTAACCCATGCCTTGGCTGTTTCGCTTTCTAAAAAGGCAAGAGTTAATAGTATTTCTCCTGGATGGATCGATACAGAAAATAAAGAATATCAAGGAAGTGATGTTAATCAACATCTTGTAAAAAGAGTGGGTAAAGTTGATGATATTGCTCATTTAGTACTTTTTTTATGTAGTGAAGAAGCTGGATTTATTACAGGTGAAAATATTTGTGTTGATGGTGGAATGACAAAATTAATGATATATCACAACGATTATGGATGGAAATTAGGAGATGAAGATTATGAATAAAAATACAAGAATTAAATTAAATGATGGTTTAACAATGCCAGTAGTGGCGTTAGGTGTGTGGCAAAGTCATGAAGGTACAAAAAATGCAGTTTTGACAGCATTAAAAAATGGTTATCGCCATATCGATACAGCTGCAGTTTATCATAATGAAAAAGCTGTTGGTGAAGCAATCAAAGAAAGTGGTATACCAAGAAATGAAATTTTTGTTACAACAAAATTATGGAATGATGATGTTCGTAGTGGTAACACGAGAGAAGCTTTAAAGAAAAGTTTGGAAAACTTAGGATTAGATTATGTTGATCTTTATTTGATTCATTGGCCAGCTGAAGGTTATGTAGAAGCATATTTAGAAATGGAAAAATTACAAAAAGAAGGATTAACTAGAAGTATAGGAGTTTCTAACTTTAGAAAATCACATCTTCAAAATCTATTATCAAAGGTTCACATTGTTCCTAGTATTAATCAAATAGAAACTAATCCGCAAATGGTTGATGAAGAAACAATTCAATATTGTAAAGAAAATAAAATTGGTGTTGAAGCATGGTCACCACTAGGAAGTGGAGCTTGTTTAAATAATCCAAAAATTCAAGAAATTGCTAATAAATATCAAAAATCATCGGCACAAATTATTTTAAGATGGTTATTACAAAAAGGTATTGTTATATTACCTAAATCAGTTCATGAAAATAGAATTAAAGAAAATATAGATCTCTTTAATTTTGTACTAGAAAATGAAGATGTTGAATTAATTAATCAATTAAATCAACATAAAAGAACAGGACCTGATCCAGATAATTTTGATTTTTAGGAGATAATCATAAAAAAATACGAAGGTAGTTATTTTTTGATGTATATGTTTTATTATTTATCTATGGCTTTGTTTTTTCTGGACTTATTTCAGTATATTTAATGGATAAAGATAAAGCAAGTGAAGTAAGTTTGGTTGTATCATGTTCTTATATTTTATCTATGATACCCAACCATTTATTGGTGATTTATGTGATCGATATGATAAAAAGAAAGTGAATATGATCTTATTAGTTATTTCATCTGTTTTTGGTTTTGTCTATATTTTGGTTAATAATATTTATTTGATTGCTATTGTTTATAGTGTTGTTTTAGCTCTTTTAAATGGTGTTAATCCAATTATTGAAAGAATGGCAACCGTATCAAAACATAAATATGGTCTTATTCGTATATGAGGAACAATTGGTTATGCTAGTGGTAGTCAACTAAATGGCATTGTTTATCGTTACATATCTCCAAGTGCTATGTTTTTATTCTTTGTTGTTAGTATTCTTATATGTGTTTTAGGAGTATTTGGTACAAAAGATGTAAAAACAATAGAAAAACAAACAAATGAAAAAACATCCATGAAAGATTTTTTGTTCAACAAGAAGCTTATTTATTATTTGATTGTTGTTTGTGTATTTTATGGAGTGACAAATGTGAATAGTATCTATTTACCAGCAATGTATCAACATAATGGTTTAACTGTTTCTAAGGCAACAACAGTTATCTTTGCAGGAACAATGATGGAATTACCTGTTATTTTATTATCTCGTTTCTATATGAATAAAATAGGAAATAAACAATTATTGATAATTTCTTTTCTTTTGCTTGTTGTTCAATTTATGACATATGCTTATATACCAAATGTTGTTATTCAAATCATTATGACTTTTTTAACAAAATCAGTTACAACAATGGCATTTATTATGATTAATATGAAAGTTATTGCAACTATTATTGATGGAACGCACCAAATGAGTGCTTTATCAATTGTTTCAACATTCAAAAGTTTTAGTTCGATTATTTTCCAAGCTATTGCAGGGTATTTGATTGATTTATATTCATATCAATTTTTCTATGGTTTCCTTTTTGTTTGTGCAATCGTTGGTTTAGTATTATGTATGCTTTATAAAATACCAAGTGGTAATGAACATCGTTTATTTGATTAAAAAGAGCTTCGAATTGAAGCTCTTTTTAAAACTCTTCTTCTTTTAAAATATCTACTGTAGAAAAACGACCTGTTTCAATTGACTTAGAAGTTTCAATTTTAAGATTTAAGTTTCGATCATAATCTAAAGCAAAGATACAAGAATAAAGAACATCTAATAAATAAGTAATAGCACTATCAGTAGAAAAAGTAGCAATCTTAGAATAAAGTTTTTCTCTTGTACAAATACGTAAAACACACTCTGCTTTTCTAGAAAACGTATTATCTCCAATACTTGTAATCACAATAACAGGAATATTCTTATTTTTTAAAACCTTTATTATGTTATCTAGAACATATGTTTCTCCTGAATAAGAAACAATTAAAGCACATGAGTCTGGATTTGCGAGTGTGGCATCAAAGATAACTTCATTTTGCAATCCATGGATCCGCACATCTTTTCTAATACGTGCCATATTATGTTTAAACTCTTGAGTAATTAATAAATTATTGCTTACTGCAAAAAGATGAATACAAGAAGCCTTTTTGATGATTTGAATAGCTTTTTGTAGATCGTCATGGGTAATTAACGAAAGAGTATCTTCTATAGATTCTTTCTTTAAGGTCGCAATCTTTCCGGCAATAGACATAATTGTATCATTGTTTTTAAAAGGTAGATTGGCATCTATATTTAAAAAATGACTTTCTAAATATTCACATTCTCTAGTAAAATCTTCTTTTAAATCGTTCCAACCATTATAATTTAATTTCTTTGAAACTCTAATTAAAGTAGAAGGAACAGTATAGGTTGCTTTTGCAATTTCTTTGACAGTCATATTTTGAATATTTGTACCTTCTTTTAAAATATAATCAACAATTGCTTTCTCTGAACTAGAAAAATGTCTAGTTTCCATTTTTTCTCTTAATAACAATAGATCACCTAGGAATATTTTATCATAAGGTATTTGAAAATTATATTTAAAAAAAACAAATAATTTAAATCAAATTATAAGTAGCTAAAAGGAAGTTATTTAGAAATGTCGAAAGCAATCTTTATTGCTTCTTTAGTAGAACTACCGATGATGTTTTATACAATAAAATCAATCAGAAGATTTCTACTAATATCCTTATAAAAATAGCGATGACCCTGTTTTTTATTAAACATCTTATCACATTTTTCGCAAGTACAATTTCTATGATTTATCTAGGACAATGTTTTCAAATTGTCGCTTATGCTTTATTTATACTGGCATCCGTCTATTATGTTCGAGAAAATATTTCAAAGGAAGATCAACTAAAAGGACAAGCGTTGGTAACAATGTCTATGACTTTAGCGGGAATCTTTTCTGATTTACGCGGAGGATTTTTAATTGATTTAATGAGTATTAAAACAGTACTTTTACTAGAAACCTTATTTTCATATATTGGACTTCTTATTAGTTTTTATAGTTTTCATATAAAAAGGACTTAGCTTTTTTGTAAGCTGAGTCCTTTTGTTGCATTTCTTTGGACAAATCCCATAATTGGTGAAAAGATACAAGCTGCAATAATTGTTCCTTCTCTTAAGGCAAAACCACATTTAAAAATAAGTGATAAACTCATACATGAAATTACAAGAATAATATCCATAGCTTGTCTTGTTTTTTGAAAATCAACTTTAAATGTTTCTGAAAAAGTTAAGGCAAAGCCTTCACAAGGGAAGACGCAAACATTTAAAGCGACAAGTAAACCACAACCACTGGCAGAAAAACATAAACCAATGATTTCCATCATAAATGATTGATAGTAGTGAAGTGTTATACCTCCTAAAATTTGATAGACAATTGTATTAACAACCATTCCAAAAAGCAAACTCATAAAAAATTGTAAAACATATTTTATTTTTAATTGTTTAGATAGAATGATTTGTAGAATAATCATGCAAGCATTCACAAATAAAGTGAGTGTTCCTACTTTAATATGTGACATATAATTAAAAGTTAAAGCTAAGGCTTCATAGGGAGAAACACCGATACTTGCTTTAAAGCACAATGAATCTCCAATTGAAACCATCATTAAAGTGAGGATAAAAAGAACATATTTTTTCATTAAAGTTTTTCTCCATTAGAGGCAATCACTTGTCTATACCATTCAAATGAATCTTTTTTATATCTTTTTAAAGTTCCATTTCCTTCATTATCTTTATCAACATAAATAAAGCCATATCTTTTCTTCATTTCACCTGTTGTAAATGAAACAAGATCAATACATCCCCATGGGGTATAACCCATCAAATCAACACCATCTTCTTCTACTGCTTTTTTCATTTGAATAATATGTTTCTTTAAATAATTAATACGATCTTGATCGTGCACAGTTCCATCAACAAATTCATCAATTGCACCAAAACCATTTTCCACAATGAATAAAGGAATTTCATATCTTTCATAGACAGCGTTCATAATATAACGCAGACCTTCAGGATCAATTGTCCAACCCCATTTAGTAGCAGTTAAATAAGGATTATCAACACTATGGATATTTGCGGCTTCAACAGTTGAAGTAAGATCAATCGTACTTTCATAGTTTACAGTTGTCGACATGTAATAACTAAATCCAAAATAATCAACTTTTCCTTGGTTTAAAATATTAAAATCATCATCTTCCGTTTCAAGAGAATAACCTTTTCTTTCAAACATCTTTAAAGCATAAGCTGGATAATGTCCACGACATAAAACATCACTAAAGAAATAACGATCATGCATAGCTTCTAGGGCAAGCTGGTTGTTTGTAGGCTTACAATCAAATGGATAAATAGGTTCCATTGCTAACATACATCCAATTTTAAAATCAGGATTGATTTGATGTCCTAAGATAACGGCCTTAGCGCTTGCAACAAATAAATGATGCACACTTTGATACATGGCAAGTTCTGGATTTTCATATTGACTATAAAGAACACCCGCATTTGTCCAACCAAAGATATCATTATGATAATTAGCTTGATTGTTGATTTCATTAAATGTCATCCAATATTTAACTTTATTTTTATATCTTTTAAAACATACTTCGACAAATTTTACAAAGAAATCAATCATTTTTCTATTATACCAACCACCATATTCTTTAGCTAAATGATAAGGCATTTCAAAATGACTTAACGTAATGACAGGTTCAATTCCATATTTTAATAATTCATCAAATAAATCATCATAGAATTGTAATCCTTTTTCATTTGGTTCTAATTCATCACCATTAGGGAAAATACGTGTCCACGCAATCGATGTTCTAAAACACTTAAATCCCATTTCTGCAAATAATTTAACATCTTCTTTATATCTATGATAAAAATCAATGGCTTCAAGATTAGGATAATATTTTCCTTCCACTAATCCATCGGTAATTTCTCGAGCTACTCCATGAGCTCCAGCCGTCATGACATCAGCAACACTTAATCCTTTACCATCACAATAACCACCTTCTAATTGATGGGCGGCAACGGCACCACCCCATAAAAAATCTTTCTTCAACATTGATACATCCTCCTTTTTTTCGCCTTTATCATAATCATAAATAAAAGAAATGAATAGATAAGATGCATTAATTAATAATTATTTCCTATTAAATAATATATTTTAAGATAAAATTGGAAATTTTTTCCTAAAATAGGTAAAATAGAAGTGCAAATTTCCAATTATTTAATAAAAGGAGGAAAAATATGCTACTCGTTCAAAAACTTGAATATTATGATCATTTAACTCCAAATGAACAAACCGTTGCTCATTATTTACTCGATAATCAACATCGTATACAAGATATTTCGATTTCAGAAATAGCTAAAGAAACTTATACATCTTTATCTACAACGGTCCGTCTTTCACAAAAATGTGGTTATCAGGGATGGAAAGAACTTAAAAAAGCATTGATTGAAGAAATTAGTTATTTAAATAAAGAAACAACACATGTTGATGCGAATTATCCTTTTCAACCAGGAGATTCAATTTTTAAGATTGCGAAAAATATGTCTTCTTTACTCACAGAAAGTATTTTAGATACGTATCAGCTTTTAGACCATGACCGTTTTCAAAAAGCTATTCTTTTATTAAATTCATGTCAAACAATTAATGTTTATGGAATTACACATCCGATCAGTGTGGCTTATGATTTTAAATTAAAAATGCGTACAATAGGAAAAACAGTTAATATCGTAGAAGATGAAGATGCTTACTATTATCATTCTTTTTTTACAACAAAAGATACCTGTTCATTATTTATCTCTTATTCAGGAGAAACATTGGAATTATTAGATGCCATGAAAAGAATTAAACAAAAAGGTTATCCATTAATTGCCCTTACAAGTATTGGTGATAATACTTTTTCAAAGTTGGCAGATACATGGTTACCTATTTCTACAAAAGAAAAGCTATCTAATAAAATCTCAACTTTTTCTTCTAATATTTCGATTCATTATTTATTAGATTTAATTTTTGCTTGTGTTTTTAAACATGATTATCAAAGAAATATTGAATTAAGAAAGGATATTTCTCATGAAATGGATCAAGAACGTTTTTCAAATGTATCTTTATTGAAAGATGAAGATAAAAAATAAAATTCACAGGTGTGAGCTAAAATGAGATTTGGTATAATGAATGAAGAAAGAAATGTGAATAGATGGATGAACTCAAGCTTTTAGATTTAATAGACCAAGGTGAAAATGAATAGAATTTAAATCATGGATAGCTACTCCAAATTTTAAACAAATGATAATGCTATATGTAAAAGAAATTGTTGCACTTGCTAATTCTAGCGGGGGATATTTATTGTTGGGAGTAGAAGATAATAAAGAAATTACAGGGTGTACAAATTATGATCTACAAAATATTATAGAGAGTGTTTATGATCGTACAATGCCTAATCTTTTTACGAGGGCTAAGGTTGTTGAGCTGCAAGGAAAAGATGTTATTGTTATTACTGTTGATAAAAGTAATCGTTTATGTGGAATATCTTCAGGCGAATATTACAAAAGACTTGGGAAAAATTCAAAGCCATATACACCTGATAGAATGGAAGAAACATTTGATGAAGAAAATGATTATTCTTCAAGGGTTATTAACCAATCATGTGTGGATGATATTAATTTATTAGAAGTATATAAGTTGAAAGAAAAATTAAAAACGCGTGACTTACAGTCGACATTGGTCGATTTAGATGATAAATCTTTTTTAAAAGATTTATCTTTACTGGTAGAAACAGAAGAAGGATTAAAGATTAATGTTGCAGGATTGTTATTTGTTGGAAAAGAGACATCTATTCAAAGATTCTTACCACAGGTAGCGCATCAAGATGATAGATGAAATCAATATCGTTCAAACGATCAGAAATAGAGTCAGGAATCTTGTTTAAGACGTTTAAAGGTTGGAAATATTGAGAGAATTTAAAATTTTGTTTAGAAAAAGATACAATAGAATCAATTAAATGTGTTATACTTTGCATTATAAAATATCCTTTCGTTAATTTGTTGTTAGCGCACAAAAGTATATCTTAGTAATCATTTTACTGTTTATATAGATAAATTGGAAGGTAGTGTATTTATGCCATTTAATATAGATTTTTGACGCTACCGGCAATTCAGGCAGGGTATCGTTTAATTGATACAGTAGAGGCTTATGGAAATGAAAAAAAGTAGGAAAAGGAATTCAATTAAGTGGTGTTGATAGAAAAGAATTGTTTATTGTTACAAAAAGTGAATTTTAAATCATATGAAAATACCAGAGAAACAGTTTTAAATTCTTTAAAGAACTTACAAGTAGATTATTGAGATATGGTTTTATTACATTGGCCATTTGGAAATTATTATCAAGCATGGAAAGAATTAGAAAAACTTTATGAAGAAGGTCTTATTAAAGCCATTGGTGTTTCTAATTTTGAACCGGATCAATTAGTTGATTTAATTTCTTTTAATAAAGTAAAACCAGTCATCAATCAAATAGAAACGCATTTATATTGTCAAAGACTTGAACATCATCAATGGGAAGATAAATATGATGTAGCGCATATGGCTTATGCTCCTTTAGGACAAGGTAAAGCAAATGAAATGTTTCGAGATCTATTCATGAAGATAGAATTTAAGAAAATATTGGTCTATTTGATTTTAAACTTAATGGATAAGAAATGAAGGATTTAAAAGTGTTAGACCATCAACAAGCTCTAATTGGAAATCCTGAGGATCCAACTTTTGTAGAAATGGCAATGGCTTGGTAATAAAAAAAGAAGTATTCATTATTCCTTAGAATATTTCTTCTTACTAGGATTCTTATCATCTGGAAGCAGATGATGAAGAATCTTTTTTTCTTTTTCTATTTTATGATTTAAAAATTCTAAACGCTTTTTAGCAACCTCTAATTCTTTTTCAGCATTTTCTTTTTGTTTTAAAAGAATATCCAGTCTTTGAGCAATCGCTTCATCACCTTCTTGCATGCATAATTCATGGAAAGTTTTGATATCTTGAATGGACACGCCTAATTCTCTTAAATATTTAGTCCCTCTTAACCAATCAATGACTTGTTCATCAAAGATACGATGATTATTTTGATCTCTTTGAACAGTTATAACACCAATATCTGTATAATAACGGACGGTATGTTCTGATAAATTCAACATTTGACACACTTGTTTTAAAGTATACATAAATTTCTCCTTGACCTCGAGTCACTCGAGGATATTACAATTCTATTGTAATTAATAATGAATAGAAAATAAAGGAGAAAAGGATGGAATATATCACATTAAATAATGGCTGAAAAATGCCAGTATTAGGATTTGGCACAATGAATATTTTTGATGAAGAAGAATGTATAAGAGTATTAAAAGAAGCCTATGAAGAAGGCTATCGTTTATTTGATTGTGCGCAAATTTATGGAAATGAAGAAGTTGTAGGAAATGCTTTAAAAAAGGCAGGAATTCCTAGAGAAGAAATCTTCTTAACGACAAAAGTATGGTTTACTAATTTTGAAGGAGAAGAAGTTAGAAAATCTCTTTTAGAGTCCATGAAAAAATTAAAAACAGATTATTTGGATTTGACTTTTATTCATTGGCCTTATGGAAATACATATCATGCTTATCGTGAACTTGAAAAAATGTATGAAGAAGGATTAATTAAAAATATTGGTATTTCTAATTATCAAGAAAGTCAGTATTTGGATTTAATTCATTTTAATAAAGTTGTTCCTATTGTCAATCAGATAAAGATTACTTTAAGATGTCAAAGAAAACACATGAATGAAGTAATGAAAGAAAGAGGAACAATTCTTCAAGGTTATCAAGTCTTTGGTAAAGAAGAAACATTAGAAATCTATAAAGATGAAAGAGTTAAAGAAATGGCTTTAAAATATCATAAAACAACAAGACAAATTGCGATGAAATATCTTGTACAAAAAGGAATAAGTGTCATTACAAGACCAATGCAAAGACAATGGATGAAAGATAATTTAAATCTTTTTGATTTTGAATTAAATGAAGAAGAAATGAATTATTTAGCTTCATTTGATTTGTTGGAATACAATACAAAACCTTCTCAAGATTATCAAAGAACATTAAGTATGTTAGAAAAATAATTTAAATTTTCAAAATATGAACAGAAACAATAATTTATTTAGCTTATGATATACTCTAGATAAAGAATAAATAAGGAGGACATAGAATGAGTTTGCCAAAAGATTTTTTATGGGGAGGAGCAACAGCTGCTAACCAATATGAAGGTGGATGGAACGAAGGAGGACGTGGTAAATCGAGTGATGATGTTATCACTAACGGAACACATACAGAACCTCGTTGTATTACTTTTATTAATAAAGCAGGTGATAAAGTAAAAGCACCTATGTTTGTAGGGGCTAATTATGAAGATGTAGATCATTTTGAATGTTTTGATGATTGTTTATATCCTAATCATGAAGCTACTGATTTTTATCATCATTACAAAGAAGATATTGCTTTAATGGCAGAAATGGGATTTAAATGTTTTAGATTATCTATTGCCTGGTCTAGAATTTTCGCTAATGGGGGAATGGAAGGTGAACAACCATTAGAAGAAGGATTAAAATTCTATGATGATGTTTTTGATGAATGTAAAAAATATGGTATTGAACCATTAGTTACATTATCACACTATGAAACACCACTTGCTTTAACTGAAGCTTGGAATTCATGGGCTGATAGAAGAACAATTGATTGTTATGTAAGATATTGTGAAGTTGTTTTTAATAGATATAAAGATAAAGTTAAATATTGGCTTACATTTAATGAAATCAACTGTATAGAAATGTCACCATGGATGGAAGGTGGTGTGCTTACAAAAGATAAACAAACAATGATCAATATGGCACACTATCAATTTGTCGCAAGTGCTAAAGTTGTTAAATTAGGACATCAAATCAATCCTGATTTTAAAATTGGATGTATGTTAGCTTATGCTTTAACTTATCCAATGACATGTCATCCAGAAGATACATTAGCTGCATGGAAAAATACACATAATAATATTTTCTATACAGATGTACAATGTAGAGGATACTATCCATCTTATCGTTTAAAAGAATTTGAAAGAGAAGGAATTACTCTTCCAATTGAAGATGGTGATTTAGAAATTATTAAAGAAGGTACTGTTGATTTCTTATCATTCTCTTACTATATGTCACAAGTAGCTGCTTATAATCCTGAACAGTATCAAGGAGCTAGTGGTGGAAACTTATCACTTGGTTTAAAAAATCCTTATTTAAGTGCATCTGATTGGGGATGGCAAATTGACCCAACAGGGCTTAGAAATGCATTAAATAGACTCTATGATCGTTATCAAATGCCTTTATTTGTTGTAGAAAACGGTTTAGGTGCTTTTGATAAAATCGAACAAGATGGTTCAATTCATGACACATATAGAATCAATTACTTAAGAGATCATATTAAAGCTATGGACGCAGCTGTTAATGAAGATGGTGTTGACTTAATGGGATATACTATGTGGGGTTGCATTGATTTAGTTTCAGCATCTACAGGAGAGACAGCAAAACGTTATGGATTTGTCCATGTTGATAAATACGATGATGGTACTGGAGATTTATCAAGAAGAAGAAAAGATTCATTCTATTGGTATAAAAAAGTAATAGAATCAAATGGAGAAGATTTAGATTAAAAAATAACCCGTGGGTCATAAGACTTACGGGTTTTTAATAATCATAATATTGATCTATTTTATCAATAAGTTCTTTATATTTTTTCTTATTTTCTTTAAGCATCACAACATAATAAGTGACATGGGCTTCTTCTTCATTAATGGGAATAATTACACGATCAGACATCTTTCCTTCCCTTTTAATAGATAAATTAGAAGTATAAGAAGGAAGTGTAGAAGCTTTCACGATTTCATTAAAAGTGAGACGTTCTTCTTGTAATAAATACTTAGTTTTTGGTGTTTTTTCCATATGAAGATCATGCCAAAAACCAATATTAGAGTAAAGAAGCATTGTTTGACCATCTAAATCATGAAACTTAATTTCTTTTTTATGGGTAAGAGGATGATTTAATGGTAATGATAATAAAAGATCTTCTTCAACATAAGGAATACAAACATATTGAGAATCATCAATATATTCAGGAGTAATCACAAGATGATACTCTTTTTCTTTTAATTTTGTAATTAAATCTTTTTGATTAATGACAGCTGTTTGAATTGTTATTTGAGGATAAAGTTCCTTAATTAAAGGTTCAATATCCCACATGGGTGCAGGAGAACAAGTTGCAATAGAAATACGATGAAATGATTGATCATAATCTTGTACATCATTTATCATTGTTTGAATACTTTTAATGATTTTTTGAGCATGCTTAACAGCTAATTCACCATTTTTATTAAGAACAATTTTATTTTTATAATGATCAAAGAGTTCTACTCCTAAATCACTTTCTAATCTTTGCATAGAGCGTGAAAGTGCAGGCTGTGAAATTAATAATTCTTTGGCTGCTTTAGAAATTGTTTTATTTTCAGCGATATAAATAAGTTGTTCAAGTTGATTAAGTTCTATCATATAATGACCTCCTACTATGCGTTTAAATTATAGCACATTTCTTTATTGGTATTGTACTTTTAAGTAATAAAAAAATAAAATATGTGTGTAAAAAGGAGAAACTAAAAAATGAAAACATGGTTAATTACAGGATGTTCAAGTGGTATTGGAAAAGGAATTGCGAAAGCTGTTTTAGAAAGTGGGGATCAAGCAATTGTTACAGCAAGAAATAAAGAAAAAGTCATGGATATTGTTAAAGACTATCCTGAAACAGCACTTGCTGTTTCTTTAGATGTATGTGATCAAGAAAGTATTAAAAATGCAGTTAAAGAAGCAAATGATAAGTTTGGAACAATTGATGTATTAGTTAATAATGCAGGATATGGTTATCGTAGTGCAGTAGAAGAAGGAGAAATTGAAGCGGTTCAAACTTTATATCAAACAAATTTATTTGGACCTATTGAATTAATCAAAGCAGTTCTTCCTAAAATGAGAGAACAAAAATCAGGCTATATTCTAAATGTTACTTCTATTGCGGCTGTAAGATCAGCTGTAGGATCTGGATATTATGCTTCTAGTAAAGCAGCTTTGGAATTACTAACAAATGGATTAATGAAAGAACTTGCTCCATTAGGAATTAAAGCAATGGTTGTTCAACCAGGTGCTTTTAGAACAAGATTCTATGATGGTGAATCTTTACAAGGAACAAAATCTCAAATTGGTGATTATGAAGCAACAGTAGGTAAATCAAGACCTGGTAATTTTGAAAATAAACATCAACAAGCTGGAGATCCAGATAAAGCAGGTAAAGTGATTGTAGAAGTGGTTCATAATGATGATTTACCTGAAATCTTAACATTAGGTAAAGCTGCTGTAACAGCTGTTAAATCAACATTAGAAGCAAAAATTGCAGAATTAGATAAATGGGCTGAAGTATCAGCATCATGTGACTATGATGAAGGAGAATAGAAAGATGAAAAGAGTGAGACTTGGAAAGACAGATATGTATGTAAATGCGATTGGGCTAGGATGTATGGGATTAACTCATGCCAGTGGACTTCCAACACCAAAAGATGAAGCTGTAGAAATTTTAAGAAAAGCGCATGAAATAGGATATGATTTCTATGATACAGCTGAATGTTATACAGGAATTAATCCTGATGGAAGCATTGCTTATAATGAAGAAGTGGTAGGTGAAGCTATTAAACCATTTAGAAAAGATGTTGTTTTATGTACTAAATTTGGAGTAACACATAAAGGAGATCATCTTGAATTTGATAGTACACCTGAAAAAATTAGGCAATCAATTGAAGGATCATTAAAAAGATTACAAACAGATTATGTAGATATTTACTATCAACATAGAATTGATCCTAATGTAGAACCAGAAGTTGTTGCTGGTGTGATGAAAGAATTAATGGAAGAAGGAAAGATTAAAGCATGGGGTATTTCTGAAACAAATGAAGAATACTTAAGACGTGCTCATGCTGTATGTCCTGTAACTGTTATTGAAAACAGATATTCAATGATGGCTAGATGGCATGAAAATTTAATGCCTGTATGTAAAGAATTAGGAATCACTTATGTTGCTTTCTCTCCTTTAGCTAATGGAGCACTTACAGGAGCTTATCAATCTAAAAAAGATTTTGGTAGTGGAGAACAAGATTTTAGGCCAAATATGCCACAATATAGTGATGAGGGTATTAAAAAGACAAATGAATTATTAGAAATTGTTTCACAAATTGGTGAAAAACATCATGCGACAAATGCTCAAATGTCACTTGCTTGGATGATTAATAAATATGATTTTATTATTCCAATTCCAGGATCTAGAAAAATTGAAAGACTTCAATCTAACTTTGAAGCTGGTAATGTTGAATTGAGTCAAGAAGAAGTTAAAACTATTGATAATAAACTTGATTCTATGGAATTTAAAGTATTTGGAGGTCATTAATGATTCAATTAGACAAAAGGGAACCTGTTCCCTTTTCTTCTAATCCTTTTGGATTGGTTTATGAAAATGCAATAAAAGAAAATAGAGAAAATGAAGTTCAAATTCATCTTTATACGTATATATTAAATGGAATCAAGATTGCGACAAATATCTACACACCTAAAACCTATCATAAATCAAATATCTTTCCAGCAATTGTTATCGCTGTTCCTAATGGAGCAGTCAAAGAACAAACTGCGGGCTTATATGCACAAAGATTGGCAGAAAAAGGATATATAACAATTGTAAGTGATCCTATTTTTTTGGTGAAAGTGAAGGGACACCAAGACAACAAGATATTCCATATTATCGAATAGAAGATATTCGAGGAATGATTGATGTTATATCAACGTTTCCTAAAGTTGATTCAAAAAGAATTTATGGTTTAGGTATTTGTGGTGGTGGAGGCTATATGCTTTCTGCTAGTCAAATGGATAAAAGAATAAAGAAAGTGGCAACACTTTCTATGTTTAATACAGGTGCAGTAAGAAGAGAAGGATTTCAAAATAGTCAAGTAGATACTGTTTTAAAAAGATTACATGATGTTGGAGACATTCGTGAAAAAGAAATAAAAGAAGATCATCTCATCTATAATCAAAATATGTCTGATATGGATGCTTCTATTGGACATCAACTCCCTTTTGAAATGTATCGTGAAAGTTATGAATATTATGTAGAAACCCACGTTCATCCTCATAGTCATTCATGTTTTTTACAAAGAAATTTAATGGATTTAATGGTTTATGATCCAGTTCAATTTATGTATCTCATTGATCAACCATTATTAATGATTGTAGGAGATCATGCAGATACAAACTATATGAGTGAACAAGCTTTTGAACTAGCTATTAATACAAAAGAAAAAGAACTTTATTATCTTAAAGATGCTACTCATATTCAAACTTATTACAAAGAACATATTGTTCAAGATGCAATTACAAAGTTAGATTTATTTTATAAATAAAGTTGGTGAAAAAAAGCAAAAAGCAATTATTGTTTGTCCTATTCAACAAAAGGATGAACTTATAAATTTATTACAATTAAATGATTATTCTTTTGAATCACTTATATCAAATGAGAAACTTTATATGCTAAGTGATATCGAAGAATATCAAATTAATTTATTAATTAATATTATTAAACATTATAAAATTATTAGAAATAATACACAATTATATATTAGTTATAGAGAGAGGTATAAAAATGAGTACATTATTTATTAATGGTAGTCCAAATAAAAATGGAAATACTGTAAGACTGGCAAATAAGTTTTTAAAGGGAGAAGACTTTAAAACATTAAATTTAGTAGATTATAAAATTTATAGTTATGGTCAAGAATTTGGAGATGATCAATTAGATGAAGTAATTGAACAAATGAAACAAGCAGATACAATTGTGATTGGCTCTCCTCTTTATTGGCATAGTATGTCAGGAGCTATTCGTAACGTTTTAGATCGTTTTTATGGTTATGTAGATGAAAGTTTATTACGAGGAAAAGATATGTATTTTATTTTTCAAGGGTATGCACCTACAAAAGAACAACTTGCTGCAGGTGAATATACAATGAGTCGTTTTGCAAAACTTTATGGTATGAACTATAAAGGCATGATTACTGAATAAATATAAATATGAGGTTCAAGCGAGCTGAACCTCATATTTTTTTGGACTAAACGTCCATTGAAATAAGAAAAAGAGAAAGATAAAATAAGTATAAGAAATGAGACATTTGTGAGACAAATTTG
>OBHU01000277.1_pt1 | contig 45588 bp, 42 predicted proteins | sample 1519071 | NCBI WGS metagenome assembly OBHU01 (sample SAMEA2452135, study PRJEB22498) | human gut metagenome
GAGGGTGTATAATGAATAGTTGTAATTCTATTATAGGTCCCGCAGGTCCAAAAGGAGATATAGGACCAACCGGACCAAAAGGTAATCATGGTGACATAGGACCAACTGGTCCAATTGCAATATCATCTACTGAGGGATTATTTTTTACAAATTTTTTAGAAACAAATACATCTGGAGAAATGTTACTTCAAGATTCATGGCTGGTACCTAATGAATCGGAATATTTTTCTTTATTGAATGAAACTGATATAAAAGTTCAACCAGGTATTTATGAGATTTCTTTTTCAGGTTTAATAGAAAAAGCAGATGATTCTCATGGCGCAACATTTTATCTCAAAGATGATCGTGGATCTGCACTTAAAGACTTATCCTTTGAATTATTAGCGGGAAATGGAAAACAAATGAGTTTTTCACAAACGATTCTTTTTAGATTTGAACAAGAAACAACTTTACAAGTAAAAGCTGATATACTAGGAAATCAAGATGACTCTAATGTAGTAGTAACAAATGTTAATTTAGTTATGAAAAAAATTCATGAATAAAACATATCTTTTCGATGTGTTTTATTTTATTTAAATTAAATTATATAGTATAATATTGTTAGTTTAATATTAGAGGTGGATATGAAAAAGAGACAAGAAATATATGATTTATATTGGTATTTCGCAAGTGAAAGACAAAATATATTTATAAAAGAACTAAATGGAATATAAAATAATGATTAGGAGTTGATAATATGAACTTAAATATTTTTTGGAGTATTTATATTTTAACTTTTTCACTAGCAATGCTTATTATTTGGTATTTTACTTATTTTAAAAAAAGAAACAAAGAAAAAAGGTGCCTAGAAAAAACAACAGGCATAGTAATTAGATACTCAAATACGAGATACAATGGTATTAGACTTCCGGTTGTTCAATATATTGTGGATAATAAAAAATATAAGGTTGTTGGTCCAAAATTTAGATGGATAATTGTGAAAAAAATTAATAAGCCATTAAATAATTCTAAAAATGAAATCATTAGTAATTTAACTACTAAAAAATCACTTCCAGAAGTATTAAAAATTAGTTTATACAATAATCAAATTATTAACTTTAAAAGATTACCACTATATGAATTATACCCTGTAAATAGTGAGGTAGAGGTCTATTATAATCCTTCAAAACCAAAAGAAAGTTATGCTGAAAGAAATATAAAACCAAGTAAACTTTTAAACCTTATATTGTTAGGTGGAATAATTTTGATGATTTTTTCCTTATATTTAATCAGTAAAATATAAAAGCAGATTTAAAAAATCGCTTTTTTTTATTAAATATTTACAATTTATAACATTCGTATTATAATAATAACATAAGTTATAAATAACGCATGTTATTGTTAAAGGAGGTTTTATTATTCCAGCTATAAGAAAAACAAATAAAGAAAATATTATAAGTGCTAGTGTAGAAATAATTAGAAAAGAAGGAATTCAAAATTTAAATGCCCGAAAAATAGCTAAAGTATTAGGATGTTCTACCCAACCAATATTTTATGTTTATAAAAATATGGATGAAATAAAAGAAGATGCACTTAAAAAAATTTCTGAAACATTTGATGAAGCAATGCTTAAAAATAACTATGATAAACCAGTATATAAAGATATAGGAAAAAACTATATTAAGTTTGCTAAAGAAGAACCAATTCTTTTTAAATTACTATTTAATAGTGAAATTAATGAAAAAGCATTATGCTTTATAGATTTGACAGGATCGTCTGAAAAAATACATGAAGTTATATCTAGACAAACAGGACTTACAAAAGAACAAGCCAAAAATTTTCATTTAAAAATGTGGCTATATGTAAATGGTATAGCTAATTTAGTAGCAAATAATACTTGTGAATTTAGTGAAGAAGAAATTGAAAAATTACTAACAGAACAATATATTGCAATGTTATTATTTGAAATCGATAAAGGAAACATAAAAAAAGAAGTATTAGATAAAGTACTTAACAATAAATTAAAAAGAAGGAAAGATGTAAAATGAAAAATTTAAAAAATATTATGTGGGGACTTGTTTTAATTACGATCGGAACTATCCTTGGAACAAATACTTTGAAAATAACTAATATAGATATCTTTTTTGATGGATGGTGGACATTACTAATCATTGTTCCAACCTTTATAGGTCTATGTACAGAAAGGGATAAAAAAACTAATCTTATATTCTTAATAATTGGTATTCTTTTATTACTAGCAGCAAGAGATATCCTTGATTTTAAAATATTAATAAAAATGATTTTACCTATAATTCTTATCATAATAGGCTTATATATGATATTTAGAAATATGTTTAATAAAAAAATGAATCAACAAATCAAAAAACTAAACAACAAATTAAGTTCTAATGAAAGATATGTATCAACTTTTTCTGAACAAAATATAAGTCTTGATGATGAAATTTTTAAAGGAACTAATTTAAATGCAACCTTTGGTGGAATAAAATTAGATTTAAGAAAAGCAATTATTAAAGAAGATGTTGTTATAAATGTTAGTGCTACTTTTGGTGGAATAGATATTTACATTCCAGATAACGTTAAAATAAAAATCAAATCAAATTCTATTTTTGGAGGGGTATCAAATAGAAAAAAAGATGATAAAAATGAAAGTAAGCATACAATATATATTAATGCATCGTGTGTCTTTGGAGGAGTAGAAATTAAATAGAGAGGAATTTTATGAAAAAAATAATAGAAGTTAGTAATTTAACTAAAGAATATAAAAATAAAAAAGCTGTTGATAATTTATCATTTGCTTTATATGAAGGTGAAATACTTGGTTTACTTGGCCCAAATGGAAGCGGAAAAAGTACGACTATCAATTGTCTTCTTTCGTTATTAAAATATCAAAAAGGAAGTATAAAAATATTTGGAAAGGTGATGCAACCTGATTCTTATGATATAAAATCAAAAATAGGAGTAATATTTCAAGATGTCGCTGTATTTGATGAGTTAAATGTTTATGATAATATTAACTATTTTTGTGGACTATACATAAAAGATAAAAAAACTAGATCAAAATATGTAGAAGATGCAATTGATCTAGTAGGATTAAGTGAGTTTAAAAAATACTATCCAAAACAATTGTCAGGAGGTTTACTTCGTAGATTAAATATTGCTTGTGGAATTGCCCATAAACCAAAATTAATTTTTTTAGATGAACCAACTGTTGCTGTTGATCCACAAAGTCGAAATAATATTTTAGATGGCATAAAAAAATTAAGAGATGATGGGGCAACTATAATTTATACAACACATTATATGGAAGAAGTAGAAATTCTTTGTGATAGAATTATTATTTTGGATAAAGGAAAAATAATAGCTCAAGGAACAAGTGAAGAATTAAAAAAACAAGCAAATATTAAAGTAAAAGTAGAACGTGTAGGACCAACTTTAAATGATGTCTTCTTAAAACTTACAGGAAAGGAATTAAGAGATTAATGTTTATTCATAATTTAAAATATACAATTAAAACGTTATTTAAAAATAAAGTTTTAATCTTTTGGACCTTTGCCTTTCCAATCGTTTTAGGACTATTTTTTAATATGGCTTTTTCAAATATAGAAAAGGATGAAAAGTTACAAGTTTTTGATATTGCTGTTGTTAATAATAATGCATTTCAAAAAGAAAAAATTTATCAAGATGCGTTGAAAAAATTAGAACATGGCAAAGATAAATTATTTAATATTAAATATGTTAGTCAAAAAAAGGCGAATAAACTTTTAAATAATTCTGATATTAAAGGATATATTATTTTTAAAAATGATAAACCAGAAGTAGTTATAAAAGAAAATGGTACTTATCAAACTATTATTAAATTTGTGATTACAGAAATAAATCAAAATAAAATAATGATAGAAAATTTAAGTAAAAAAGAGGTAGAAGATGAAATTGTAAATGGAAATGTTTCTATTGATCAAGAAAAAATAGTTGATAATATCTTAAATAAAATTAAAAGTGAAAAAGTAGAATTTAAAAATATTTCTAATTCTAATTTGAGTTATATGCAAATAGAGTATTACACTTTAATTGCTATGGCTTGTATGTATGGAGGTATGCTTGGACTAACAGCTATAAATAATTCTTTAGCTAATATGAGTAGTAAAGGAAAAAGAATTTCTGTATCACCAAATAAAAAGAGTGTAATCGTTTTAAGTTCCGCTATTGGATCATATATTGTAAGTTTAGTTGGTTTAGTATTACTTTTAGTTTTTCTAAAATTAATTTTAAAAGTAGATTTTGGAAATAATGCCTTTTTAGTTATTTTGCTTTCTCTAGTTGGAAATTTAGCTGGTATTTCTCTTGGCGTTTTAATTGCTTCTATATTTAGAGTATCAGAAGGTGCGAAGACAGGAATCACTATTGCTATAACAATGTTTTTATCAGTTCTATCAGGAATGATGGGAGTTACTTTAAAATATGTAATCGATAAAAATATTCCAGTAGTTAATCTTATTAATCCAAATAATTTGATAACTGATGGTTTTTATTCATTATATTATTATGATACTTTAAGTAGATATTTTAGAGATATAAGTTATTTGTTAATATTTATAATTATCTGTTTAACAATTTCTTTCATTAGTTTGAGGAGGGAAAAGTATGACAGTATTTAAAACTATATTAAAAATATTAAATAAATTAAAAGGAATGCTAATTCTATATACTGTGATGTTAATTTGTATAACATTATTAAATCAAACGTCAGGAAATCAAATAACTAATTTTGAAGAAGAAAAGCCAGATGTTTTAATTGTAAACAAAGATCAAAAAAATATTGTTACTGGTAGTTTTATTAAATATATAAGTAAACATTCTAAAATAAAAAAGATAGATGTAAAAGATGAAGAGAAAATAAATGATGCTATTTTCTATAGAGATGTTAATTTTGTTATATATATACCAAAAGGTTTTGGAAATGACATATTAGGTGGTAAAAATCCTAGTTTAAAATATAAAGCAAGTGGTGATGAATATTCATCATATAGTCAAATGTTGGTCGAAAAATATATAAAAACAATGCTTGTCTATAGAGATTATTATAGTGGTAAAGAGTTAATAAACGAAGTAGATAAAACAGTAGAAAAAGAAATAAAAGTAGATTTAAAAACTACTTTAGATACATCAAAATTAAGTAGTATGACTAGATACTTTAATTTCTTAAATTATGCCTTTTTAGCTGGATGTGTATATTGTATAAGTATGATTTTATCAAGTTTGAAAAATGAAAACATAAGAAAAAGAACGATTGTTAGTAGTTATGATTACAAAAAATATAATAGAATTGTATTATTTTCAAATGCCATTGTAATATTTGCCATGTGGGTACTATATATGATTTTAAGTTTAATTTTATTTAAAGATTTAATGATAAGTTTAAATGGATTATTATATATTATTAATTCTTTTCTGTTTACTTTTTGTGCTTTAACAATTGGTTTCTTAATAGGTAATATAACTCAAAATAAAAATGCTATTGGTGGTATAGTAAATGTTGTGGCACTAGGAACATCATTTTTATGTGGATGTTTTGTACCGTTTGAATATATGCCTAGTTATGTTATAAAAATCGCTCATATTCTTCCAACATATTATTTTGTTTCAAATAATGAAATGATTAAGAAATTAGAATTATTTAGTTTTCAAAATATCAAACCACTATTAATTAATGGATTAGTAATTGTTTTATTTAGTGGGTTATTTATTATCATAACTAATTATATAAGTAGAAAAAAACAAGTAATAAAATAAGGTAATAATTATGAATAAACTATTATTAAATATTGAATCATTCGAAAGAATGATTTTTTTGATTTACATAATTTTACTTTTAAACTTGCCTTTAAGTTTAATTTTAGGAAATTTATATGATATAATTTTTTTAGATGAACTTAAAACAAAAAAACTAAAGGATATTATAATATGTTAAAAAAGAAGGAGACTTTTTATGAATAATAAATACTATTTTAAAGATGATACAAAATTAACTAATTATTTTTTATGTGATATTGTAATTGATAATATAAAATTTTCATCAGGTGAAGCAGCTTATCATTATCAAAAATTTAAGGATAAAGATATTAAAAAATTAATATTAAAACTTTCTCCTGATGAAGCAAAACATGTTAGTAGAGAATTATCTAGATTCATAAGAGATGATTGGGAAAGTGTTAAATATGATTCGATGAAAAAAGTAGTAATGGAAAAATTTAAACAAAATAAAGATTGTTTAGAGGAATTATTAAATACTGGATCTATGGAATTAATCGAAGACACAACAGGATGGCATGATAATACTTGGGGTGAATGTTCATGTGATGATTGTAAAAATTTAAAACATCAAAACTTGTTAGGAAAAATTTTGATGGAAGTAAGAGAAGAATTGAAATTTATTCCAAGAGATGATTTGTCAAAACAAGTTCAAAATTCATTAAATGTTTCGACTACATTAAATTTGTTAAATAATTGTAAGGGAATGGCAAAAAATGATGATTGGATTTTACATTCAATTTGTGTTGGTAATACTGCTGGAGTAATAGCAAAAGCGTTAAATTTAGATGAAGAATATGCAAAGGTACTTGGATATATTCATGACATTGGTAAAAGGTTTGGACTTAATAGTCATGAAGGTGTGATACCTCATGCTATTAATGGATATAATTATTTAAAAAAGTTAGGTTATAGTGAATAATATGCAGGAATATGTATAAAACATTCATTTTTAAATAATGATATAAATTGTTTGGCAAATGATAGGGATTACACAGATTCACTTAATGAAAATTATAATTTTATAAAAAATTATCTTTTAAAAGAGTATACAATCTATGAAAAAATTATAAACCTTTGTGATTTAATGTGTACAACTAAATTACAAACAGTAGAAAAAAGAATGATTGATTTATTATTAAGACATGGTGTATATAAAAATACACACTATCATTTAATTGAAACATTAAAATTAAAAAAATATTTTGATGATTTACTAGGTTACAATTTATATGATTTATTTCCTGAAATGAAAGAAAATCTGTAGAATGAAAATATATATCATTTTGAAATTTATGTAAAAAAATTACAAAAATGTGAATATATTGTCAAAATTATGTGCAAAAGTGTGATATAAGGCAACATTATTTTTGCAAAAGTGTGAAATGAAAAAAACTTATAGACTTTATAGTGTGTAAGTTTTTATATTAAAAAATTATTCTTCTATGTTGAAATAAATAGTTGAAAAATATTCTTCATTTATTTCTAAAGCATCATTAGTAAGATCTGAAGTTATGGTTCCCTCAATTTGAAGCAAACCATCATCTTTGTACCAGGAATAATCAGGAATATTATTTATATCACCAGCAGAAGAAAGATCAGTAGAATTTTGCCACATATTAATTCTAGAGCAACTTATACTAAAAGTTAAAGGGTTATTTGTATATATAACATTTGCATTTTTAGTATATATTGTTAAGTTCTTAGGATTATATAAATTTATTTTACAATCAGTTCCTTTAAAGTGGATATTATAGTTATCACTAGGAGTATTATTATATGAATTTATTATTTGTAATTCAGAATCTTCTTTCATTGTAAGGTTTCCAAAGATAGCCCACATTGGAATTCTTTGGTGACTTTTTTCAATAAATATAAATGATGCTCTTTCATCTATTAAAACATTATTCGCACCGTGAATTGTCATAGAAGAAAAACCATTTCCTGTTGTTAAATGTACTTTTGTATCATGAAGAATAGTAAAATTTAATTTATTTGTACCAGACATAAATTCTCTTGTATCAGTTGATATAGTAATATCACTTTTACACAAAAATATAACAGCTGGATTAACAGAATCACTTCTAAAAGAGAATAACGGTAGATTAGGAGAGCTACTTGTTATGCTTGTCTTACCTCCAATTATAATACATTCTGCTTCACATACTTCTTGTGATTCTATCCCATTTGTACTTTCAATAGTAATATTGCAATTGTTAATTTTAACTGTACCATAGGGATTAAATGATAATTGTGTTCCATTAAATATAACATTATCATAACTAGTTACTATTTCATCATAACTATCATCTATTGGTACATAAATAATACCATAAATATTAGTATTTATTATTTTCATATTTTTTATTTGAACTTCTTTTGTAAGAGCAGTACTAATAATAGTATCAGTTGCTTCTGAACTATTCATCCCTGTTAAAGTATGCATAGTGTTTTGATATGTACCATTAATTGTTATTTTACTTTTTTTTGAATTTATTGTAATACCACTATTTAAAGTAATATCATTTTCTAAATAAATATATTCATAACCGTTATTTTGTTCTAAAGCTTCTTTTAATTCACTACTTGTAGAAACAGTAACTGTTTTATTGTTTATTTTATTCATAAAATCACTTATCCTTTAATATAATATATGAATTTTTAATTGTTTGAATAAGGATGTTTATTTTAATATAGATAATAAAAAATTTCTCTTTTTTTGTTTGATTTGTTATTTAATGTTATAATATGTGTACAAGGTGATTTATATGTTTACAATAATGGACTATTTAAAATTTTATAATAATACATCACTTGATGATGTCAGATGGAATACCTTAGATAATTTAATAGGTGCTATTTTAGTTTATTTGCCTATTCCATCATTTAATGAAAATAAAAATTTGAAAGAATTATATAATTATGTTTCTTCATCAACATTAGTATCATCAAATTTTATGGAAACAAAAGCGATAGAAATTTTGAACATAATAAAGGATAGTAAAAGATATAATGAAATTATTATTTCTGATTTTAATAATATTAAAAATGATGAAGTTCAATTTGGTGCATGTGTCATAAAAACGAGAAAAGAAAAAATAATAAGTTTTAAAGGAACTGATAGTTCATTGATTGGTTGGCTTGAAAATTTTAGGCTTGCTTATGAATATCCTACATATACCCAAAAACTTGCAATTGATTATCTAAAAAATAATATTTCTTTTTTAGACCAAGATGTCTATGTAGTTGGTCATTCTAAAGGTGGAAATCTAGCAATGGCTAGTGCTATGGAATTAACAGATTCGAAATTTAGTAAAATTAGGAAAGTATGTAATTTTGATGGACCAGGCTTTAAGAAAGAAGAATATGAAAGTAATAAATATAAAAGATTAAATGAAAAACTTTTAAATATAATTCCAACCGGATCTGTTGTCGGAACTCTTCTTTATAATGATAATTATAAAGTTGTTTCAAGTAATGAAATTGCATTTGACGAACATTACCCAACATCTTGGAAAGTATTTGGACAATATTTTATAGAAGGTAAACTTTCAGATATAAGTAAACAATTTCATAAAAATGCTTCAGATGGTCTTGAAACTCTTGATAAAGAAAAATTAAAGAAAACTATAGAAACTGGTTTTAAAAGTTTTGAAAAAGAATATTCGTGTGATTTTAAATTAAATTTTAATGACATTAAAACATTTTATACCAATATGAAAAATGTAGACCCAGAAATAAGAAACTATATTGATGTAATAATGGATGAATTGATAAGAATTTTTTAAGATAAAAAGTATAATTGAAGTAGTTTAAAATTTAAGTTTTATTAGGAGGTAACAATGGATAAAAGAGCAATATTAGATAATGTAGATAAACTTATAATCATGTATAAAAATGGTGAACTTGGTGGTGAAGTGATGCCAGAAGATGCAAATCCTAATTTAGAAAAAAATAGTTTAGAAAATTATTTATATTTTACTTTACCAATGGCATTAAACTATCAAAGAAATTCTTATACATTATGGGAAAGTGCTTTAAAGACATATAATGATGAGGAAACAAGATTTGTTTTTAATCCTAAATTATGTTTGAAAAAAAACTTTGAAGAAGTACAATATGCTTTGACTAAATATAAAGTTGCTCTACAAAAGCAAAAACAAACTGAAATATGGTTATCATTATGTAATACATTTGTAGAGATGTTTGATGGTGATATACAAAATTTATTTGATCAATTAGATAATGATGTTAATAAGATTAGAAATTTTATGCAAAAAGAAAATAAAAAGAAATTTCCTTACTTATCAGGAACTAAGATTTGTAATTATTGGCTTTATGTTATTTATCAATATACTGATAGGAGATATAAAAACATTGAATGTTTAACAGTTGCTCCAGATACTCATGTATGTAAGGCTACTCATAGATTAGGTTTGATAAATGATGAAGAATTCAATTCAAACAATGTTCAACAAATAGTTATAGATAGATGGCAAGAACTTTTTAAAGGTACCAAATATAAACCAATTGATATTCATACCCAATTATGGTTATGGAGTAGAAATGGATTTAAGGAAATAAAATAAAAAAATTAGATAAAGATAAACTTAGTAATGAAAATATCATATAGTTTTTTGAAAGGATAAAAAGATTATGGACAAGAATTTAGTAATAATATCAACAATTTTAGGATTAATTTTAATTTTATTTTTTATAGTATTACGTTATTCAAAATCCAAATGCAATAAAAAAATAGAGGCAACATATTTGAAATATAATAGTTATACAAGTACAGGTGGACGTGGATGGGTAACAAATTATGCACCTATTTTTAAATATATTTTTAATGGTAGGGAATATATAAATCAATCTTTTCAATTATTATCTAAGAAAAAAATACAAGAATTTATAGTTGGTAAAAATTATAATATCATTATAAATGAAAAAAAAACGAATAAATTTATCTTAGATAAAAATATAGAATTTACTGAAATATTGATATTATTAATGGGAATATTTTTTCTTTTAACTACTATATTAAATTTTATTTTATAAATATGTTCTACAAGGTAATACGTGTAAGGCTATGATTGATTTCATAGCTTTTAAAATACAAAAATAAAACTCATACCAAAGTATGAGTAAGAATTTATGAACTAAGTATTTTTCTAAAAATATTATATAATAATTAATATCTTTTTTTAATAGCTTTAGTAAAAACCATAAAAAGTGGAACAAGACACTTTTTTTGGAATAAAATGTTGATAAAATTCATTTTTTAGTATATACTATTGATAGTAAGAAAGGATGGCTATGATGGAAATAAAAAGAAATTATTATCTAAACAAATTGATTTCAAAAAGAAATAACAAACTTATAAAAATCGTTACAGGCATTAGAAGAAGTGGAAAATCATATTTACTAGATCCGATTTTTAAAAATTATTTGTTGGATAATGGAGTTGATAAAAGTCACATAATTAAATTAGAATTAGACTCCATTGAAAATGAGGAATATACTAATCCCAAAAAACTTTATGAATATGTTATGGAAAAAGCTACTGACAAAGATACTTACTATGTTATTTTAGATGAGATACAAAAAGTAACGAATTTTGAAAGTGTTTTAAATAGTTTTTTAAGAAAACCAAATCTTGATGTTTATGTTACAGGTAGCAATTCTAAATTTTTATCATCAGATATAATTACAGAGTTTAGAGGACGTGGTGATGAAATAAAAGTTTATCCACTTTCTTTTTCTGAATTTATGTCAGTTTATAGTGGAAATGAAATAAATGGATTAAATGAATATATAAACTATGGAGGTCTTCCACTAATTACTACATTTAAAAGTGCAGAAGAAAAAATTGATTATTTGAATTTCCAGAAAGATAATGTATATATTAATGATGTTATTGAAAGAAATGATATTAGAAACGATGAAGAATTAAAGACCTTAATTGAAATAATATCTTCTAGCATAGGTTCTCTTACTAATCCAACTAAGTTATATAATACATTTATTAGTAAAGGAAATAAGAATATTACTAACAAAACAATAGCATCATATTTAAAATATCTTGAAGAATCATTTTTAATAGAAAAGTCTAAAAGATTTGATGTGAAAGGTAAAAAATATATTGAAACTCCATCAAAATACTATTTTGTAGATATTGGAATTAGAAATAGTTTAATTAACTTTAGACAAATAGAAAAAACTCATATAATGGAAAACATTATATATACCGAACTTCGTAGACGTGGTTTTAACGTTGATGTTGGAATTGTAGAAAAAAGAAAAATTGACAAAAATGGAAAAAAGGATTATAAACAATTAGAAATCGATTTTGTAGCAAATAAAGGTAGTGATAAATATTATATTCAATCTGCATACAGCATAGAAGATAATAATAAAAAAGAACAAGAATTACAATCACTTTTAAGTGTAAGTGATAATTTTAAGAAACTGGTAATTGTTTATGATAGTTTTATAAAATGGCAAGATGACAACGGTATAATATATATTAGCATTTATGATTTCTTACTTAATGAAAATAGCTTAAAAGAATCTTAAAATAAAACCTGATAATAATTTATAAGTTAGTATCAGGTTTTTAAATATTTAAAAACTCCCTTGTTTGAGTATCAAATTTAAGTGGAGCGAAAGTCGTATATATCTACAACTTCTTTTGCTATGACGTGATAAATATCACTCACTACTAATAATATAACATAAATTAATATTAATTCAATATTTTTTAGTCAATTTGTTCAATAAAATATCGAATAATGTTATAATATTAATAGATTTGAGGCGATAGAATAGTGATAAATAATTTAAATTTAGAAAATATAAAAGTTGTTATATTTGATTATGACGGAACACTAGCAATTCATAGAGATAAAGATTTTGTTAAACATCGTAATGAAAGTGTAGACAAAAGATTAAACTATTATGCAAATGCTTATCAAAAACCTAGTAATTTTTATATAGATATTGAACCATGCGATAGATCTGAAGTTCTTTATAAACTAGTTCAAGAATTAAGAAATAAAAATATAAAAATGTATTGTTTATCAGGAATGAAGTTTTCATTTCATTTTAAGGCAAAACAAGATTTTATTAAAATACAATACGGTGATGATATTGAACTAATGTCAGCAGGAACACAAGAATTAAAACTCGATGGTATAAAGATTATATCAAAGTTAAATAAATGTGATTTAGATGCAATATTATATATAGAAGATTTGGAAGATACAGTTAAATTTTTAAAAAGTAATGGTATAAATGTAATTAATGTTAATGAAATTAAATGAGGTGTATATTAAATGGGAATTATAATTGCTGGATTTGCTACTTGTGGTAAAAGTATATTAGGTAAAAAATATAATAACATTAAAGATTTGGAATCAAGTCCATATAAAAATATAATGAGAAATGATATACCTATTGAAGAACAAAAAGGTACAAAAAGAGAATTAAATCCTTTGTGGCCACAAAATTATTATGATGCTATCAATGAAACAGTAAAACAATATGATGTGGTGCTTGTTCAACTAAAGCCAGAACACTTTGATTATTTTGATAAACATAATATAAAATATTCTATTGCTTATCCAAATATAAATAATTGGGAAGAAGTAGAGAAAAGATGTATTGCTCGTGGTAATAATGAAAATTTTATTAAAAGGTTAAAAGAAGTGTTTATTCCATATTATGAAGATTCAATTAAAAGAAATTATGATAAGTTATATATTTTAAATGATAAAGAAACTCTTGAAGACGTGCTAAAAAAAGAAAATATTATTTAACAAAAAGAGGTAATTAAATGAATTATAGAAAAGCAATGTTTAGTGATATAGATGATATATCTTATTTAGTAACAAATTTGCTTGGTACTTGTAACATTAATAAGAATAATATTAGTGTTAGTAAAATAGATATATTAAACAATAATAAAAAAGAAATAATAAAGGATATAAATAATTATTATGTTTGTGAAGATAATAATCATATAATAGGTGCTTGTGGAATTAGTAATTTAAAACATAATAACGATTATGATTTACTCATAAAAGAATATAGAGAAATATTATATTTAGTAGTTGACAGTAATTATCAAAAAAAAGGTATAGGAACAAAATTATTACAATTATGTTGTGATGGTATTGATGATGTAATATTATATGAAGCATGGGGAGATAAAGAAGAAGTTAATTCTAAATATTTACTTAAAAAATGTGGTTTTAAGTTATTAAAAGATTTAGGGGATAATTATTATAAAGATAATGGTTATTGTATGTTTTGTGTAAATAGAGATAAAAAATGTAATAAATGTAAAGCAGAATTATGGATTAAAAATGAATTTAACTGACATTATGAAATTAGATAAAAAAGATGATTACATTTCAATTGAGTAATCATCTTTTTCTTTTCCTTTATCATTTTCTTTATTCAAAATATAGTCATCTTGAATTGATTCAATAGTTTTATCGCTAAATATATTATGAGTATATAAATCTTTTGAAAAATTCCAATAATTTTCACGTTCTTTTTCTTTGCCAAACATTTTATTTTTAATAAATTTAACTAATCGATCAAATAAGTTTTCAAAGAAATTAATAGTGTTTTGTAATTTAGAATTTTTCTCTTTAAGATTATCAATTTCATCTTTTTGTTTATCTTTCTTTTTTTCTAGTGATTTAACTTTAATGTTTAAAGCATCATTATTTTCAGTTAGTATTTTAACTTTTTTCCTGTTTTCTTTTAATTCAGTTTCAACATCATTAAGAGTAATAGATAACTTTTGCATTTTTTTATATTCTTCATTAGTTGAATCTACTTGCTGAATAAATTTATCAATTTTATCTTTATCATCTTTATTTAAAACATATTTGTCTTTATTAGTAAAAGTAGTTTTTAAATTATTCATTAATTGTTTAATTTCGTTAGAATCATTATTTAGTTGTAGTGATTTTTTATTTGCTATTTCTAATCGTTCTTTATTTTTTGATAATTCTTCTTGCATTTCAATATAGTTTCCCATATCTTTAACGTTTATATCTTTATTTCTACCTTTTTGTTTAGTTTTTAAAATATTATTTAAACCATATTCTTTATTAAAACTAGCAATACATAAAGTTCTCATTTTATCTTGGAGTTCTATTAATTTTGTTTTAGTAAATACATCAGATTTACCAACTTGTTTAGACATACCATTTTTACTTTTATATTTAATAGGAACACCAACAATATGCATGTGAGGACTTGTTTCATCATAATGAATAATTGCACTTGCAACTTTAAAGTTAGGAATTAAAGTCTCTAAATCTTTAACTTGTTCTTTATATACATTAGACATTTTATGCTTAAATTTATCATCTTTGGTATCCCAATATTTTTTATCTCCAAGTTCAATAATAATTTCACAAGCCAAATCATTTTTAGAATTATCACTAATTTTTTTAAAGTAATCATCTATTTTCCTATCATCTCTAGTTTGTTTAGAATTATATTCTAATCTTGCTTCTTCAAATTCATCTCTATATAATTTTTGAACGTCACTATATAAAGAAGTTGTTCCTCTAACTATTTCAATTAAATGCTCATTATCATCATACTTACGATAATTATGTTTATCAACACGAGATAATTGTCTAGCATTTTGAATAGCATTATTTGATAGAGAAGTAGTTCCACTAGCATTAGATTTTGCTCGCAATCTTGATACATTTTTTCTATTCTTATCACTACCCAAATGTAGTGAATATGCAAGTTCTGACATATATAAATCACAGCCTTTCTTTGAATCTATTTTGTTTATGACAAAATATTTAACCCCCTAGGTATTTTGACACAAGTATCAAAATAACCTGTGGGCTAGGGATTCCCTAGAACCCTTTTGAAACTTATTTCGTAATGTTTTAAAGCTACCCGCAATAAAACAAAACTACATAAGTTTATAAAATGCTTTTCCCACTTTCACGAGTAAACTCGCAAAACGTGTACGCATTTTATTCTTCTATAGAGAGCAATTCTTTTTTTACAGGTTTAACACCAATTTCAATAGGAATTGGCTCTCTCATATAGATAACACTATCGTTTGTTTCATCTGGTATATAATCAAATGCACTATCTATATCTTGCATTTGAAATTCATCAGTTTCACGAATATAGATTATTCCATATCTATATTCTTTCATTTTTATATCTGGATCTATCTTACAATAATCTTCCATTGGGAATATTCTTACAATAGCACGATTATCTTGTAAAAAGTTGAAATAGAAAACTCTATCTTCAACATAATAAATGGCTTCTTCAAAACCTACATCATAGTATTGTCTTAATCTCATTATGTGTTTTCCAACTTCTTCTTCAGGTAGATAATTACTAAATCTTAATTGACCTACTAAATTACCAAATAAAGTAGGAGTTTTAACATCAATATAACCTGCTTGTACTAGTTCATTACAAGGACGACATATACTTTCCCTAAATCTAACTTCATCGACTATCATAACTTTGTTTTTTTCTAACAAAGTTATATCATCGACATACTTCATAATTAAATTTGACTTTTCTTCCCTTGTATAATCTTTCCAAGTTTTAGTTCTTTCTTTATACTCATCCTTTAATTTAACTTTATTGATAAAGTCGATATCTCTTTTTAATAAAATGTCTTGTGGTGTAAATTTTAATTCTTCAGTAATATTAGTAGTATTAAGTTCACTTTGTATTTTAGAAATTGCTTCATCGACAATTTTCTTTTCAATATTATATTCTTCTAAATCAAATGCACCAGATATATATGCTTTTCTAATTCTATCTAATTTAGCATTTTGTTTATCAAGTTCTTTTTCTAATAGTTCTTTTGGTTCATCAAATTTTTGTTTAATCATAGGTAAGAAGAATTGATTAACAACACTATCATATTCAACAATTTCATTAATAAAGTTTTCAAAGTATTCTTCAATAACATTTTCTTTTAAATTAAGCTTACAATCATTACAATAATAGTAATAATAAATATTTCCATTTTTCTTTTTAGTTGCTTTACCACCCATTAAATTATTGCATTTAGGACATCTTATTTTTTGTAAGAATAAATAAGTTAAAGTTCTTTGATATGCACGAGAGTTCTTTTTCTTTTGTGCTTGACAATCTTCCCACATTTCTTTACTAACTAATGGTTCAACAACATTTTTATAATAAGTAGGATGTTTTGTTCTTTTACCATGAACGAAATCTCCTTTATAAACTTCATTTTCTAATATCGCAGTAATAGTTGAATCTCGCCAATTACTTTTACCTAATACTTGTTCTTCGTTTAAAATATTACTTATTGTTTGATAAGAATTTCCATTATAATATAATTCAAATATTCTAACTACAACGTCTTTGGTAGAGTAGTCTATTACAAGTTTCTTGTTTTCGTGTTTATAACCTAATGGAGCTTGACTTGGTAAATGTCCTTGTTTAATTGCTCCAGCTAAACCAATTTTTGTTCTTTCACTAGTTCTTTCAATTTCATTTTGAGATACACTCATTAAAAGTCTAGATACCATTTTCCCATTTGCATTTGTTGTATTAACTTCATCATTAGCACAATCAATGTAAGCGTCATTTTCATCAAGAAAAGTCATTAATTTTTCCCAATCAAATATACTTCTTGTTATTCTATCTAATTTAAGGGCTATTATCGTGTTAATTCTTTTAGATTTAATATCTTTCTTTAATCTTTCAAATTCTGGTCTATAATTGCCTGTTTTGGCACTTATTCCAGCATCTTCATAATAATCTACTATTTCATAACCTTTAAACTTACAAAATGTTTCTAATCGTTCTTTTTGCTCTGGTAAACTAAAACCTTCACGTGCTTGATCTTCAGTTGAAACTCTTAAATATAGACCACATAATTTCTTATCATTATTCATTAGTATTATCAACTCCTATTTCTTCTTTTGGTATTAGTAAAGCAAATCCTGTTGTTTGTGGTGTAAAAGCCATAAATTCAGATTCATCAACTTTAAAATATTCGTCATTTTCAATTTTTTTCAATGTTTCGTCGTCATTATACATTAATACTAATTTGTATTCTTTCATAGTGTATATTCCAAATATAATACCTTTAATTTCTTTATGCTGTTTAATTATGTCAATATTTTCCTTTGAAAATGGTAATAACAAAGATAGTTGATTATTTGTTTTTCTATAATAATAACTTCCTAATGGTGAAACATCTTCTGCAAAAAACCAAAATTCAATTTCTTTCTTATCTCCAAAATCATTTATAATATGTTCTTTATATTCAGGAATATTATCTATATGAGATAATAAGACTTTTCTAAAATTATTATAGTATTGACTTAGACTATTATTATTTTCAATTTGGTCATGAATTATTATTTCACCTTTATCTTTTAAATGAGAATTTATCTCTTTTCGCATTTTTTGCTCAATTATATTATTTTGAATTTTAAAATTACTTCCTTTTCTTGTATTTTTATAACTATCAAATTCAAAATGTTCTATTGCAACTATTTTATTATCATATATTGATAGAATATCAGGTCTTTCATAATTACCCATGTTTTGAAATAATTTATTAACTTCCTCTTGATTAAAATCAGAATAAGTAATTGCTGTTCCATCTCTAGATAAATATTTATTAACAATATTTTGTAATTCGTTCATTTTTTAATACATCCTTTCTTCAAAAAAAGAAGAGATAAAAGCAATAGATATTCAAACTACTACCTTTATCTCTTTAACTTTATATTATAAAATTATATTTTTTTATCTTTCTTCCCATAATGTATAAACCCCATTAATACATTTGGACACATCTGTCTCAATTGCTATATATAATAGTATTTTTGTCTTAAAAAGTCAATAGTTAGTGAAATATCAGGCATTTAGTAGATTTTTAATATAATCTTCAAGTTCCACAAGTTGAATTTTTTTATTTAAACTACCAATATAAATGTCAGTAGAATAATTAAATACTAGAAAAGTAGAATCTTTAACAATAATCCTATGTGGCTCTATGTAAGATAAATTAGTCTTATCAATTCTTCTAATACTACCATTTATAATAGTAGGTTTGATATGACAAAACTCACATATAAATTCTAGTCGCTGTTTAAGATTACTTTCTATTTCTAACTCTTGTGTAATAATCTTAATCACTACAAACACCATCCTTTCTTTTAAGGATGACTTTTTAATAAACAAAAAATCATCTCAATATGAGATGATATCTATCGTAAATGTTCGAAAAGTTCGAGCAGAAACGTCACTGGAGCGATTAAAGTTCAAAGTAAGTCAAAATGTTTTCTTCTGATAAATTAATTATACAACAATTTTTTTAAAAATAAAATATCTATAAAATCCTTTATAATTAAGAAAATCGGAAAATAGTAATATTGCGATGAAGTTAAAATATTAAAATTTGTGGTATAATAATATATGAATGTGTGGTGATGATGTTGAATCCAGAAAAAGTTGGTAAATTTATTAAAGATATAAGGAAAAAGAATAATTTAACCCAAAAACAACTTGCAGATAAGTATGGAGTAACATATCAAGCAGTAAGTAAATGGGAAAATGGAATTAACCTGCCTGAAGTTACATTAATAAGACAAATGAGCAAAGATTTTAATATAAGTGTTGAAGATATTTTAGATGGAGAATTATTAACGAAAAAGAAAAATAGAAACAAATTAATTTTAATTATAGGTGTTTTTTCTTTGATAATAGTTTCTTTGACTTTTATAATATTATTTTCAAATAAAAGTAATGATAAATCGTTTGAATTTAAAACAATATCTACCACTTGTAAAGATTTTAATGTTTCAGGAAGCTTAGCATATGATAGTGAAAAGTCATCAATTTACATTTCTCATATTAATTATTGTGGTGGAAATGATGAAACTACATATAAAGAAATTGAATGTAATTTATATGAAAAAAATGGTGATATAACTAAAAAAATTAGTAGTTGTAAATCTAAAGATAGTGATATGAAATTGGAAGATTATTTAAAAGGAGTAGAATTGAATATCGATAAATATACAAAAACTTGTAAAAATTATACTAATGAAAATTTATATTTAGAAGTAAATGCAACAGATAAAAATAATAAAATAATTACATATAAAATACCTTTGAATATTAATGAAAACTGCCCTAAATAAGACTCAACAAAATGTTGAGTCTTTTTCAACCACAAAGTTATAGTATTTGTAAAATCATAATATTATAATGGCTTTGAAAGGAGAAAAAAATGAAAAGAAATGTAATTTTAATTATTGCTGTTATTGTAAGTTTATTAGTAGGAGGTGTCTTGAGTAATTTTATATTTGGAACTAATTCTGATACAAATACAATTTTAAAAGAATTACCTGCACAAGAAAAGTCAGAGGGGTTAAGAGGAGTATATGATATAGATAAGAATATCAATGAAAAAACAATTGATAATTATCTTCATAGAAGTGATACTGTTTACCGTGATGTAAGAATGTTAGAAGATACTGCTACTTGGGAAAATAAGGGTGGAGAAAGAGACTTAACAGGATTTGTAGAAGGTTTTGAAGTAATTCCTTATGCTTATTTAACAGAATTTCCACAAGAATATATAGATCAAAAGAAAAGTGAGAATGTAACAGGTCTTTATGAAGGAAAAACACTATTTAGATTAGATGAAAATGGTAATTATGTTGCTAATTATAAAGAATCTATGGAAATATTAGAATATGTATTTCCAAAAGATAAAAATATATTTTTAATGTGTGGTGCTGGAGGCTATGCTAATTTTACTAAGAAAATGTTAGTATCACTTGGATGGGATAAAGAAAAAATATACAATGTTGGTGGTTATTGGAATTATAATGGCAAAAAAGCTATAAGTACAAAAATAGAAGGATCAGATAAATGTGATTTTTCAAAAGTACCTTATCATAATATTGATTTTGATAGATTAACTGAGGTAAAATAAATGGCTAAAAAAATATTTATTATAACTTTGTGTATTATTACATTAATAATGACAGGCTGCTCTTTTAATAAAAAAATAAATCAAAATGATAATGTAGAAAGATTTTATTTAAATGATGAGTATTATAATAAAGGTAATTTTATTAGTATAGATAGTGACAAACTTAATAAAATGACAAATGAGAGTTATGTGCTATTTACTTATAATAATTATTGCAGTATGTCAGTACCATGTGAAGAAATATTTGAAGAATTTATGAAAAAATATAAAATTGATTTTTTATCAATTCCATTTGAAGAATTTAAGAATACAAATATTTATAAAACTGTTAAATATGCTCCATCAGTAATTCTTGTTGAAAAAGGAAATGTTGTAGCATATTTAGATGCTGAATCAGATGATGATTTAAATAAATATCAAGATATAAATGAATTTGAAGAATGGATGAATAATTATGTTTATTTTTCAAGATAGGAATCGTGGTTATTGTGAATTCTAAAATAATTGGTAAATGAATTAAACATTTAAGAGAACAAAATAATTTAACACAGGAAGAATTGGCAAAAGAATGTGGTGTAACATATCAAGCAGTAAGTAAATGGGAATTAGGAAAAAATATACCTAAGATTGCTATTATTAAAAAATTAAGTTTACTGTTTAAAATTAGTATTGAAAAATTATTAGAGTAAATAATCATCATATTAAGAGATTGCGATAAGAGAAGTATACAATTAATATTTCTTTATATAAAATAAGTTATGAAAGGAAGGAAAATATGAAAAAGAAAATATTATTATTGTTATTATTAACATTAACTATTGGAATTGTAGGATGCACAAAAACTGAAAAGAAAAATGAGGATGCTATAAAGTTTAAAGAAGAATACGAAAGTTTTAATGGAAAAAAGAATGATTACTTTGCATATAGAGAACTAAATATTGATGAAGAAAATCCATTTGTTTTTTCTACTGATAGTGAAATAGTTGAAAAAATAGAAAATAAAGAATCATTTATAGTGTACTTTGGTGATTCTCAATGCCCATGGTGTAGAAGTATAGTGGAACAAGCTATTAAATCTGCTAAAGAAAATAGAATAGAAAAAATCTATTATGTACGCTTTTGGGATGGATTTCATGAAGAAAAAATAAGAGATGTATATGAATTAGATGAAAACAATAAACAAGTATTAAAACAAGAAGGATCTAAAGCATATACTAAATTACTTGAATATTTTGATGATGTGTTAAGTGATTATACATTGAAGGAAAGAATATTCTTACCTAACTTTGTTGCTGTAGTTAATGGAGAAGCAAAAGAGTTAATAGAAGGAATATCTGAAAAACAAACAGAATTTAATGGTGAATTAACTGAAGAAATAATTAAGGACGAACAAAAAATATTTAGTGATTTCTTTAAAAAATATAATTGAAAAATGCATCGTAAAATTAAGATATTAGGAGAATGTAAAAATTCTCTTTTTCTATGATATAATATCCATAAGAGGTGTAAACTATGAATGAGTATATTAATTTAGATGAAAATAATATTGATCGAGAACATATTTGTTGTGCAATTGGAGATCCTAAACATCAAGATGGTGTTGATAAGAAGAAAGAATGGATTAAAGGTAAATTAAAAGATGGTCATGTATTTAGAAAACTAAATGCAAGAGGTAAAATCTTTATTGAATATGAACCAATAGAAACTGCTTGGGTTCCTATTAATGGTAAAAACTATATGCATATTTATTGTTTATGGGTTGCTGGTAGTTTTAAAGGAAAAGGTATTGGTAAAGATTTATTAGAATATGCTATTGAAGATGCTAAATCTAAAAAAATGAGTGGTGTTTGTACATTAGTATCACAAAAGAAAAAACCATTTATTGGAGACAAGAAATTCTTTGAACACTATGGATTTAAAGTTGTAGATACAATCAATGATTATGAATTAATGGCACTTTCTTTTGATGATAAAGATACACCTAAATTTAGTGATACAGCTCGTAAGATGGAAATTGATAGCGAGGATTTTACAATTTATTATTCTAATGAATGTCCTTATGTAGAATATGAAGTAAAAGAATTATCAGATTACGCAAAAGATAAAGGTATTAAATTAAATTTCATAAAAATAGATTCACTAGAGAAAGCAAAAAATGCACCATGTGTATTCAATAACTGGGCAAACTTTTATAAAGGAAAATTTGTTTCAAATACAATATTAAATGCAAATGCATTTGAGAAGTTAATTAAGTAATATGGAATTTGTAAAAGCAAAAACTATACTATCAAAATTCAAATATGGTTCTGACTGGTATGGTATAGATTATAACATGAACCTATATAGAGGTTGTTCTCATGGGTGTATATATTGTGATAGTAGAAGTAATTGCTATCATATAGATAATTTTGATATTCCTAAAGGAAAAGAAAATGCACTTGCAATATTAGAAAGTGAATTATCTAAAAGGAAAGAAAAAGGTGTTGTAGGTATTGGATCAATGTCTGATACTTATAATCCACTTGAAAAACAATATGAGCAAACAAGAGGAGCATTAAAACTTATATCAAAATATAACTTTGGAGTTTCTATTGATACAAAGAGTGATTTGATTTTAAGAGATTTAGATTTACTTAAAGAAATTAATTCAAAGAATAATGTAATAATTAAATTTACAATAACAACTCCTAATGATGAATTATCTAAAATAATTGAGCCCCACGTATGTACATCTTCTAAAAGATTTGAAGCAATAAAGACATTATCCGATAATGGTATATTTGCAGGAATAATGATGAATCCAGTTTTACCATTTATTACTGATGATGAAGAAGATATTAAAAAATTAGTTAAAAAGGCTTATGAAAGTGGAGCTAAGTTTATTCATACATATATGGAAATGACTTTAAGAGAAAATCAAAGAGATTATTATTTTGAAAAATTAGATAAACATTTTAAGGGATTAAAAGACAAATATATTAATTATTATGGAGAAAGATATAATTGTTCTGTTCCTAATTATAAAAGACTATATAAAGTGTTTACTAGCGAATGTGATAAATATGGAATACTTTATGATATGAAAGATATTATTAAAGCATATAAAAGAGAAATAAAGGATAATGAACAAATATCATTGTTCTAGAATGATCGGAAGATTAAGATATTCCGTACTAACGTACTAACTGATGAGAGAAATCTCATCTTTTTTAGTAATATTCCATGTATTAATACAATTAAATTGTGATATAATCAAATGGGTGAATAAAATGAATAATAAACATCTTTACACAGGTAAAAAATTTTTAATAATGACACTATTTAGTATTTCACTTGTATTCTTTGGAATATTTTTAGGCTTTTTTATTAAATTTTTATATTTAGGAATTATTAATAATGATATAGATAAAATTGATATGTCTTTAATGTCGTTAGTAGTTAGTTTTATTGTTGGTTTAGTATTTTTTATAACACTTATTAGTATGCTTAAATTTTATGATAGAAATAAGAAAGATAAAACTAAAAAGTGGTATATAGATAAAGTAATATTTTCTTTAATTGCAGTATGGATTGTTATCTCAGTAGTTTTATTTTCTTTTTATACGGATGAAAATGAAATAACGTATTTAATATTTTCAATTGTATCATTTCTTATAATTGGAATTCTAACTACACCAAATGTAGTAATATATGCTATAAATGATATGAAGAATTGGAAAGATATATTTTATAAAAATGGGAATTTAGGCGATACTAAAAAACAAAGTCAATTTTATAAAATGCAGGCTCCTGTTTCTTTTGAAAGAAAGATATTTTTTAGAGTTTTAAGAGATGAGTTATTAAATATATTTACTGTAATAGTAGTTATACTATTAGTTTTAATTGGTTATTTATTTAAATACTCAACTAATCTAGTAATTAAAGGTGATTTATTGTATGCATATTTTCATACAAATTCTATTAGAACAGAAGGATATATGTTTTTTGGGGCAGTATTTTTGGCGGCTTTTTGGATACCAATATTTGCGTACTATATAACTAATGCAATATATAAATTAAGAGTAGTTAAAGGTCATAAATATATAGTTTATCATGCGATTGTTGATAAAGTTGATACATTTAAAATAAGAATACATAATAGTGGTTTTCATTACAAGTATGATTACTGTTCATGTGTTGGAATAAAAGCAAAAGATGTTAATAAAACAAAGGCAACATTAATATTTGTTCCTGATGATTTATTATTGTTTCCAGATAAATAATTATCGTAAGATTAAGATATTAGGAACGAAAGTTCCTTTTATTTGTGATATAATATAGATATATTAATAGTGATTTGCTAATAAGGAAACTTAAAGTTGCGAAGAAAATTACAGTTGCAAATTGTAGTTGGTAGAAAAACTTTGAGTGCTACCGCATAATAGAGTTATACATTGGGAGGTGTATAATATGTTTTTTGGAGAGAATCTTCAAATATTAAGAAAAAGAGATAATTTATCGCAAGAAGATCTTGCAGATAAATTACAAGTTTCAAGACAAGCAGTTAGTAAATGGGAAAGTGGTTCTGGATTTCCTGAAACTGAAAAAATAATAGCTATTTGTGAAGTATTTAAATGTAGTATGGATGAATTAGTTAAAGGTAAAATATCATTAGATGTTAAATCTGAAAAAGAAGAATATGAAAGAATAATGAATAAACAAATATATGGTTCTATGTTAGGTGTAGCTATTATTTTGCTAGGTGTAACTATAATGATGATTTTAATGGGTTTAGCTCCAGCTGGTGAATTAGAAGAAAGATATTCAATGTTTGGTATAATATCTGTTTTAATTGCTGTAGCAGTCGCAGTACCAACATTTATAATCACAGGAAATGAAGCGGAAAACTTTAAAAAAAATAATATTAAAATTACAAATATGTATACTGATAAAGAATTAGAAAATATAAAAAGAAAAACAACAATTATTAAAGCTATTGGAATTTTTATTATATTAGTAGGTACAATAATAATGTTTTTAACAATGGCTCTTAATATTTTTGGAGAAAGAACACAATTATCAGTTGCTTGTTTATTAGGATGCATAACAATAGCTATTCCATTTTTAATATATGCTGGTCAAAATGAAGAAAAAGTTGATATTGAGAAATATAATCTAGGCCAAACCAAAGAAGCTAAAAAGAATCAACAATTAATTGGAAAGATATGTGGAACTATAATGCTTGTCGCAACTATTATTTTCTTAATATGGAGTTTCACAACAAACATGTGGAATATTAGTTGGATTGTTTTTCCAATTGGTGGAATTCTATGTGGTATTGTTGGAACTATATTTGGAAGCAAAGAATAAAAAAAGATTATAATTCAAACATTTATAATAGATAGTTGTTCGGACTATTAAGATATTACGAAATGATCAAGTTGGATAATTCCAACTTTTTTTAATTATTATCATGCTTTATACAAATAAAATGATATTAATAAGATTCAATGATATACTTCTATATTATATTCTTTATTCTATTCTATATTAGTAGGATGTTTGCATCTATACTTATAGGATGTATATTTCGTGGGTGTATAGAAATTTTTTTCATAGATATAGAAATATTCTTCTTTCAAATATAATAATAAAAATAATATCCCACTGTTTTTATCAATTTTACCAAATTGGGATATACATATTCCAGATGTTTATAAAGAAAAAAAGCGTTACAAATATAATTTGGGATTAATTTTGCAAGTGCAAAATAAGTTTGGTACCAAAAGAAATATAGATTTTATATAGGTAAAATGTATGTGTTGGTACCATCTTCTTATCCTGATAAAAAAATACCATAATTATTATGGCATTTTTGGGATAAATAAGACTTCATCAATAAATTTATTATCTAGTATAATTGCTCCTACTAATACACCTTGATTAGCTACTAGTTTATTTATTATGTCTTTGTGATCATCATGAATATTATGATTATTATTTAAGTAATCTTCTACACTAATTGAATTATAATTTTCATATAAAGTTAATAATGTTTCCATATCTTTAATTTGTTTATATTCAAATCCTTTATAATTTTCTCTTAAAGATAACATTAAATCATTTAAAAATTCATCAGCATTTTTATTAAAATATTGTTTCTCAAATTTAATATTTGTTATATCTATAAAATATTCTTCATCACGACTAATTTCTATTTGTCTTATAAATTTATGTAATATTAATTTTTTAGTTTCAGGATCTAACTTTAACCATTTTTGATAAATAGGTAATTCCTTATTCATTAAATAATTGTTTAAATTAGTATTATTAAAAGAATCTATTAATTCTATTTTAATGTCTAGTGGTTCTTCATAGTTTAATTCTTTTTTCTTTGCTTCAAGTTCTGTAATTTCATTTTTAATCATTTCATTTTTACGATTAATAGTTTCTACATCTAAACTACTAGATAAATATAGTCCAACTAATTTTTCTTCTTGTTGTTTTAATTTGTGAATTGCTTTTTCTATGTTTTCGAAATCTTTATTAGTATCTATTTTAGGTTTAATAATATTCTCTGGATTTTCAGTCATATAGATTATTAATTCATTTAATAATTTAGATAAAGTTCTTTCTAGTCTATCACAACTATAATGTAATCCTTTGTGAGTACATTTTTTGTTTTTACAAACTAGAAAATAATAGTCTTGATAACCATCCTTAGTTTTCTTATGAGAAAAAGTAGAACTTAATATATTTCCACAATGAGGACAAACTACTAAATTAGAAAATATATGAGTATGTTTTCCATAGTTCTCGTGACAATTTCTTTTTATTTGTTTTCTAGATTTATTCCATATCTCTTTACTAATAATTGGTTCACAATAATTCTCAATTACTAATTGTTCTTCTTTTTTACGATTATATTTACCAAATCTAAATGTACCAATATATATTTCATTATCTAATATTTTACACACTCTAGAATCAGACCATTTTCCTCGTTTTAAATATCTATTTTCATTTCTCATCTTTTCAGCTATTTGTCTATAAGGTATTCCATTAATTGACATATTAAATATATCTTTAACTACTAGTGCTTCTACTGGTTCAATTTCTAAATGTTTAGTTACTTTATCTCTAGTATAGCCATAAGGTGGTTTATTAGGGTGTTTATGTTCTATAGCCATTTGTTCTAGTCCTCGTTTAGTTCTAGCACTTATTTCTTTTCTTTCTCTTTGCCCAAAGGCTAAATTAAGTCCAAACATCATTTCACCATTAGCAGTAGATATATCAAATGGTTCAAGAGTTAATTCAATTCTTACATTATATTTATCGCATTGATGTAGTAGCCAATATCCATCATAGCCATCTCTTGTTAATCTATCAGTTTTAATAGCTAAAAGAATATCGATTTTACCATCTTCAATATCTTTTAATAATCTTTGCATTTCAGGTCGCATTAAGTTTTTACCAGAGTATCCAGCATCATTATATATTCCAACTATATTATAGTTATTTTTGTCAGCATATTCTTTTAACATACGAAGTTGTGAATCAATAGAATATCCATTATCTCTTTGTTCATCAGTTGATACTCTTACATATATAGCAACTTTATTCATATTTAACCTCACTTTCTATTAAATAAGTTCTTTCTTTAGTTTTTTATAATAGACTTCATATCTATTAAAGTCAATTCCTTATTTAGGGAATGAATTCTAATAATTTGTTATATATGTTTTTAATTCATTTTTGTTAAATGTTTGTTTTGTTTGATGATTAATAAAATTATTTCCTTTAACCAGGTTTTCAGGATATTCATAAAACTCAATTATTTTAGTTCTATAAAATAATAAATATCTTATAGGAATAATGGTTTCTATATTAGTAGGTTCAAGTACATTTATTTTGCCACTAGTTATTTGTATTTTATATGGATGAGTAGAACTAATAGCTTTTAATGTCCTTTGACTTGGATTTAACTCTTGTAATAGTTTTATTTTCATAGAAAAAAGTGCCTCCTTTCTACAAAAGAAAACACTTTGAAAAATAAAAAGCACATCATTTCTGACGTACTTTGAATTCAAATGGAGCGGATGAGGAGAATCGAACTCCCGTAGTCAGCTTGGAAGGCTGAGGTTCTACCATTAAACTACATCCGCACTTAGTAGGCACTTCTAATTATACTATAATTTTAAACATTGTCAATATATTTTATGCAAAAAAACAAAAAAAATTCAAAAGAATAAAAATCCATATAATGCAAAATAAATGTAAATAAATTGTTAAAAGAATGAATAACTAAGTTAAGAAATTGAAAAAACAATAAATATATAGTATAATTTACTTACTATGTTAGAGCAATATGATATATTCTTAAACAACAACACATATAATTAAATAAGTCTTAAAACTCTAACTAATAATTTTATTCATATAGAATAAAGAGAATAGGTGGTAAAAATGACTAAAAAACAAGTAATTATAACTAGTATAACTTTAATTGTAATATTAATACTAGGATGGGTATTTTATTATTTCTTTTTAAACCAAGATGAAAAAAGTACACTAACAATAGTAGAAAAAAAATGGATTGAAAAAAATAAAAATAATATTGTAGATATTGGAATAATAAATAATATCCCAATTTTTAACTATGACGGTGAAGGAGTATTTTTTGAATTCATAAAAAAAATAGAAAAAGATACTGGATTAGAATTCAATGAAATATCTTATGATCTAGGTAGCACAGAAACTCCTGAGTATGCATTTAAAATTAAAGAAAAAGCTGATGATAATGATATATCAATATATGAAGATAACTATGCAATCGTCAGCAAAAATAAAGTTGTATATAATGACTTAGAAGATATTCCAGCAATGACTATTGGAGTAACTAAAAATAATTTAGAAAACATAAACTTTTATTTATATGATAATAAAAATATACAATATAAAGTATTTGATAATGAAACCTCATTATTTAATGAAATAAATTCTAATAATAGTTCAGTACAAGCAATAGTTGTACCAAAAACAATTTACCTAAATTATATAAATAAAAATAAACTTAATATAAATTATAACATTACAGATGCAAAACTAAACTTTGTATTATCATTAGGAAACGAAAAAAAATTAAATACAATAATAAAAAAATATTATAAAAAATGGTATAAAGATGAATACAAAGAACAATATAATAAATATTTCTTAAGTAATTACTTTAACTTTAATAACATCTATGAAGATAAAGTGGCAAAATTCAGAAGTAAACAATATAGTTATGGATTCATAAGCTATGCACCATTTTCAACATCTGTAGATGGAAAATTAGTTGGAATTAGTAATGAATATATGAGTCAATTTGCTTCACTTGCAAACATTGAAATAAAATATAAAGAATATAAATCATTACATGATCTAATCAAAGATTTTAATGAAAACAAAATAGACTTATTCTTTAATACCTCAAGTCAAAACAAATTTGATATGGATGTTTATAATACTATATCAGCTGTAGATGAAAATATTTCAATTGTAACACATGAAAACAATGATATTATTATAAAATCATTATCATCATTAAAAGATAAAGAAGTATACGTTATAGCAGGAAGTCAAGCAGTATCACACCTTAAAGGATATGGAATAGTAACAAGAGAAGTAAATAACTTTGATAATATATTAGATAAATTAAATGAAGATAGCATTATAGCAATAGATACAAAAGCATTTGATATATATAGACATAATAAACTAGATAAATTCAAAATTGATTACTCATTTTCTTTAAAAAATAATTATTCCTATGCAATAAGAGATATAAAAGACAACGAAGTATTTAGTAAATTTTTCAATTTTTATATGTCATTTGTAGATGGTAAAAAAATTGAAAATAGCGTTACATATGATATGTATGTTCCAAATGTAAAAAATCATTTATTACAATATTTATTAGGATTTGTAATAGGATGTGTAGTTGTTGTAGCTGGAATAACAATTATAGTAAAAAAACCATTTAAGAAAAATAGAAAATCAATCATAAGTAAAGAAAATAAAATTAAATATATTGATATGTTAACTTCACTTAAAAACCGTAACTATTTAAATAGTGCAATTGAAAAATGGGATGAAAGTGAAATATATCCACAAACTATTATGATAGTTGATCTTAATAATATCGCATATATAAATGATAATTATGGTCATGAAGAAGGCGATAACGTAATTAAACAAGCAGCCAATATATTAATAACAACACAAGTAGAAAACTCTGAAATAATGCGTACTAATGGAAACGAATTCTTAATATACATGGTTAACTATGATGAGAAACAAGTTATCACATATATAAGAAAATTAACAAAAGAATTTAAAGAATTAAGTCATGGTTTTGGAGCAGCTATTGGCTATAGTATGATAACAGATGGACTAAAAACAATAGATGATGCTATTAATGAAGCAACACTTGATATGAAAAGTAACAAAGAAGAAATAAGTGATTAGTATAAAGCGTTTTGTTAAACAAAACGTTTTTCTTTGTTAAAATTTGTGATATACTATACTTATGAAAATAAGGGATTGAATTTATATGAAAAAATATTTAAAAAAAATTTATAAAACAATAATGATTGATGAAATGCGTATATTACCAGGTAATATTGCTTTCTTTTTGATCTTATCTATAATGCCTATAATTACTTTAATTGGTATCATAGGTAGCTTTTTTTCACTTTCAATGGGTGATGTAATAACTTTTTTAGAAGAATTAATTCCAAATGATGTATCAACTTTATTATATCCATTTTTAAGTAGTAAAACAGAAAGTAATCATATTATGTTTATGCTTATAGGAATTATTGTTGCTTCAAATGGACCACACGCTATTATTTTGGCATCAAATACACTATATGGGGTTGAAAATTCAGATTTCGTTAAACGACGTATAAAATCTTTTTTTCTAACAATACTATTAATGAACTTATTTTTCTTTATTTTAGTCTTTTTAGCTTTTGGAAATATAATTTTAAAATTTATTTTAGAACTAGAAATGTTTAAAAATATTAGTAAAAATATTTATTATCTGTTTGCTATATTGAAGTGGCCAGTAGCTTTCATGTTGATATTTATTTTTGTAAAAATTTTATATACACTTGCCCCGGATAAAAAAATTAAAAGTAAATTAGTTAATAGAGGAGCATCATTTACAACAATTGGCTGGATTTTAGTAACAGCTATATATTCTTATTATGCAAATAATTTAGCAAACTATAACGCTTTATATGGAAGTTTATCAGGAATTGTTGTATTAATGATGTGGATTTATATAATTTCATATATTTTTGTAATTGGAATCATTATAAATACAAATGAATATAAAAGATTGGAAGAAAATACTAGTAATAAACTAAAATAAAAATCAAATACTAAAAATGTAATACATGTCTATTACCTGCATGTGTTATTTGCAGACTACTGTAGTACTGATGGTAGTTTTACTGTGAACTAATAAGTATTAATTATTATGGTAATGCTCTCCTAGAAGAAAAGACTTTTAAGTCTTTTTCTTTTTACATTATATTTATTTTTTGCTAAAATTTTGTTATACTTATTTGTGTAATGGGTGATAGTATGAAAAACAAAAAAAAGTTAATAGCAGTAATAGTATCTTTAATAAGTATAGACTCTGTTAGTGCAATGGAAGTAGTAGATTGCGGAGGCCTTGGATCAGTACCATATGTAATGATTAGATTCATAGGTAGAATAGTAAATATTATAAAAGTAATAGTTCCTGTAATTTTAATAATAATGGGAATGATAGATATGGCAAAAGCGACAACAGCAAGTGATGAAAAACAAATGCAAACATCAAGAAAAATGTTTATAAAAAGAATAATATACGCTGTGATGGTTTTGTTTGTAGTATCAATAGTACAGTTATTATTTACTATATTACAAACAAGTGTCTTTAAAACAGAAAACAATTTACTTAGTTGTGTATCATGTGTAATAGGAAATGATTGTGATAGTGAGGAAATTGATTTAGAAGAAACGACTGCAACAAGTACAGGCTCAAAAGGTTCAAAAACAAAAAATATCAAAGTAACAAGAGTTGTAATAACTTCAAAAAAAAGTAGTATGAAAGTTGGGGATAAATATACAGTAACTTCAAAGACAATGCCTATTAATGCTACAAATACAAAATTAACTTATAAGTCATCGAAACCATCAGTAGCAACAATAAGTTCAACTGGTAAAATAAAAGCTAAAAAAACGGGAACAACGACAATAACAGTTCAATCAGCAAGTAATAAAAGTGCTAAAGATAGTTTTAAATTAACTATTAAAGATTCACTAGATTCTAAAAGACAAAAAGTTATAGATTATGCTAAGAAATTTTTAGGAAACCCTTATGTTTATGGTGGAACAAGTTTAACACAAGGAACTGATTGTAGTGGCTTTACTATGGGTGTTTATAAACATTTTGGTTATAATTTACCAAGAACTAGTGGGTCACAAAGTGGTTATGGAAAGAAAGTTTCAAACTTATCAAATGCTAAACCTGGAGATTTATTATTTTATTCTAATGGAACAAGAATTAATCATGTGGCTTTGTATATGGGAAATAACAAAGTTATACATGCTTCTAATCCAAAAGATGGAATTAAAACAACTAGTCCTGCAAATTATAGAACTATAGCTAAAATAAGAAGAGTTATTTATTGACAATTTTAAGCATTAAGTTTATAATCAAATAAAAGCAAAGAACAAGAGGAGTACAATGATTTTATTTGGAAGAGAGTTAGTGGTTGGTGAAAACTAATAAATAAATCATTAGAAGGTAGCTTGGGAGCTATATATCAGAAATTATAGTAAGATATATTGTTAGTCGCATTAAGACTTTGAGATAGAGTAATCTATGAATTAAGGTGGTACCACGTAATCACGTCCTTATATGAGGCGTGATTTTTTTTGGAGGAAAATATGAAAGACTATTTAAAGCTATTTAATAATTATATTAAAACATTTGATTACAAAGATAAGATGATTTTGCATAAATTTCATCATACTTATCGAGTGATGGATTTTTGTGAACAAATTGCTCTTAGTATTAATGAAGATATAAAAATCGCACAACTATGTGGTTTATTTCATGACATCGGAAGGTTTGAACAATATAAAAAGTATCAAACTTATTCTGATATTCATTCAATTGATCATGGTAATTTAGGTGCTTTAATTTTAAAAGAGCATTTTAATTTAATAGAAAATTATGATTTAATTTTATTTACTACTAAAAATCATAATAAACTAACAATAGAAAAAACAGGAGATCATGAAAAACTTTTATTCACTAAGATTGTAAGAGATGCTGATAAGTTAGATATTATGAAGGAACAAGGACTTACTATAACGGATAATAATCCTAAAATTAAAAGTGAGATAATAGAAAACTTATTTTCTAATCAACCTGTTCAAGATAAGTCTATCAAAACCGATGTAGACTATATTTTTAGACTTTTAGGATTTATTTATGATATTAATTTTAAATATACATATCAATATATTTTAGACAATCATATTATTGAAGATAAAATCAATTTATTAGAGTGTTATATACAAGATAATCGTTTAGAAGAGTTAAAACAACATTTGATAGAATATTGTAAGAAGAAGGTGACAGAATGAAAAGAGGTAACTTAATTATTATTCCAGATGAAAATCAAATACTGAATCCTATTTTTAAAGAAGATATTACAGGAAAAGATGCTCATAACACTGGAATTGAAAAGTTTATAAAAAAGTATTATCCAAATACCCCAATTAAAATTGATTTGGACGATTATAATGGAGCACCTTGTGAAATTGTTAAAATGAACCATTTAGTAATCAAAACAGAGGACACAATTTCTTTACTAATCTTTTATTTGCCTGAGATTATTACAGATCGTCAAATTACTTGGTTAATGGAACAACAATTCATTCTTGAACGATATCAAACTTGTGTTGGTTTATCTGAAACAAAAGAAGAAAATAAAATTATTTTTAAAGAAATGAATGGATTATCTGATATAATGAAAGAAGCAAAAAGAAAAAATAGCAGAAAGGATGAAGTTAATGTTAGATAAAAAATATAATCATTTAGAAGTAGAAAAAGGTAAATATGAAAATTGGAAAAATAAAGGATATTTTACAAGTGGTGATTTATCTAAGAAACCATATAGTATAGTTATTCCACCACCAAATGTAACAGGTAAACTACATTTAGGACATGCATGGAATACAACTTTACAAGATATAATGATTCGTTATAAAAGAATGGATGGTTATGATGCTTTATGGTTACCTGGTATGGATCATGCTGGAATTGCAACTCAAGCTAAAGTAGACAAAAAATTACGTGATATGAATATTGATCCTCGTAGTATGAATAGAGAAGAATGGTTAAAACATGCATGGGATTGGAAAGAAGAATATGCAGATAACATCAGAAGACAATGGGCTAAATTAGGACTAAGTCTAGATTATAACAAGGAACGATTTACTTTAGATGATGGATTATCTAAAGCTGTAAAAAAAGTATTTGTTGATTTATATAACGAGGGATTAATATATCGTGGTGAGAGAATCATAAATTGGGATCCTGTTCAAATGACAGCTCTTTCCAATGAAGAAGTAATTTATAAAGATGATAAAGGAGCATTTTACCACTTAAAATATAAAATTGAAGATAGTGATGAATTTTTAGATGTCGCAACAACACGACCAGAAACACTATTTGGAGATACAGCTGTAGCTGTTAATCCTGAAGATGAAAGATATAAACACTTAATAGGTAAAAAAGTAATTCTTCCAATTGTAAATAAATTAATTCCAATTGTAGGCGATGAACATGCTGATCCTGAGTTTGGAACAGGTGTAGTTAAAATTACACCAGCTCATGATCCTAATGACTTTGAAGTTGGAAAAAGACATAATTTAGAACAAATAATTGTTATGAATCCAAATGCAACAATGAATAAAAATGCCGGTAAATATGAAGGAATGGATCGCTTTGAGTGTCGTGACGAATTATTAAAAGATTTAAAAGAACAGGACCTTTTAATAAGTATTGAAGAAATGACTCATTCAGTAGGTCATAGTGAAAGAAGTGATGCTATTGTTGAACCATATCTTTCAAAACAATGGTTTGTAAAAATGCGACCTCTTGCTGATAAAGTGTTAGAAAATCAAAAAAATAAAGATACTAAAGTAAATTTTGTTCCAGAAAGATATGAAAAAATAATGAATCATTGGATGGAAATTACTTATGATTGGTGTATTTCACGTCAACTTTGGTGGGGACATCAAATACCTGCTTGGTATAAAGATGACCAAGTATATGTAGGCGTTGAAGCACCAAAAGAAGATGGATGGACACAAGATACTGATGTATTAGATACTTGGTTTTCAAGTGCTTTATGGCCTTTTTCAACAATGGGATGGCCAGATACTTGCGATGATTATAAAAGATATTATCCGAATAATTTATTAGTAACTGGTTATGACATTATTCCATTTTGGGTTAATAGAATGACTTTTCAAGGATTAAAGTTTACTGGTACTAGACCTTTTAAAGATTGTCTTATTCATGGTTTAATTAGAGATAAACAAGGAAGAAAAATGTCTAAGTCATTAGGTAATGGTGTAGATCCAATGGATGTTATTGATGAATATGGATGTGACTCTCTACGCTTTTATTTAGCCACAACAACATCTGCTGGAACTGATCTTAGATATGATCCTGAAAAAGTTGCTTCTACTTGGAATTTTATTAATAAACTTTGGAATGCTTCAAGATTTGTTTTAATGAATTTAGAAGATTATGAAGAAAAAGATTTTAATTTTGATAACTTAAGTATTAGTGATAAATGGATTTTAACTAAATTGAATAAAGTTATAAAAAAAGTAAGAACCCATATGGAAAAATATGAATTTAATGTAGTTGGAACGGAACTTTATAGTTTCATTTGGAATGATTTTTGTGATTGGTATATTGAACTTGTTAAAAACGATATGAATAATACTACTAAATCTGTTTTACTTTATGTTTTAACAAATATATTAAAATTATTACATCCATTTATGCCTTATGTAACAGAAGAAATTTATTTAAAATTACCACAACATGAAGAAACAATTATGTTAAGTAGTTATCCTATTTATAATGAAAATCAAATTTTTGAAAATAGACTAGATGAAATTATAGGACTTATTACTAAAATAAGAAAAATAAAATTAGAAAAAAATATAAATAAAGATTATAAAATAGAATATAGCAGTAATTTGTTTAAAGAAAATATAAATTTAATAAGCAAAATTTTAAAAGTTAATTTAGAAAATATTCAAGAAAAAGTAGATAATACTAATTTAAGTAAAGAAGAAATAAACTTTGATAATAGTATTATAACTATTTATTATGACGGAAGTCTTAATAAAGAAAAAGAAATAAAAGAACTTGAACAAGAAAAAGATAAACTTCAAAATAGTATAAATAGAAGAACTAATTTATTAAATAATGAAAATTATGTAAATAAAGCACCAAAAAACTTAGTTGAAAATGAGAAAAAAACTTTAGAAAAAGAAAAAAAAGATTTAGAAATAATTATAAAAAAATTAAAAGAATTAAATTAAAAAAATTAATTCTTTTTTTCTTTTGTATAAAAAAAAGAAAATAGTTAATAATATTGATAGTAGTTATAGATAGTTAGTTTACACAGTAATAATAAAAAAGATATTTTTTATTAAAAAAATAGTTGACTATTGTCGAATTGCTGTGGTATATTTATATCGTAATAAAATAGAGGAGGAAGAAAAATGAAAAACAATAAAAAAGGTTTTACACTAGTAGAATTACTTGCTGTAATCGTAATCTTAGCAATTATCGCATTAATTGCAACACCAATTATTTTAAATGTTATTGACAATGCAAAAGAAGGAGCAGCTAAAAATAGTGCTTACGGATACATTGATGCTTTAGAAAAAGCTAACGCACAAGCAATCTTAAGTAATAATGAAATAACTGTATTAAATGATACATATACAATTTCAGGTTCTGGAAAAGTAGTTACTTATGGTAGTGATAAATCTATGAATGTAAACTTCAAGGGAGATGCTCCAAGTGATGGTGGAACATTAACTTATACAAATGGTAAATTAACTGGTGGATCTATTACTGTTAGCGGTAAAAAATTTAGTGTAACTTCTGCTGGTGAATTAACACTATCTAAATAATTGGTTAAGAGAAATAGCTATGGCTATTTTTTTTTGTTGCAAAAGTTAGACAATTTATGTAAAATTATAATAGGTGAAGAAATATGATTCAAAAATTCAAAAAATATAAATTTCATTTGTTAGCATTTATAATCCCTATAGTTGTCTTAGGATTTATTTATATTATAAGATGTCAATTAAGAGGATCAACTTTTTTTATTTCTGATTCTTATGGACAATATTTACCTTTATTTTCTTATTTTAAAGATGTGATAGATTCTAAGCAATCATTGATGTATTCTTTTAGTAAAGGAATAGGAGGATCAATGTTTGGAACGTATGCTTATTATTTAGCTAGTCCTCTAAATTTTCTAATTATTTTTTTTAGTAAAAGCAATCTCTATATATTTTTTGCCTTTATAATAATACTAAAAATAGGACTTAGTTCATTATTTATGTACATATATGTAGATAAAAGAAAAATAAATCAACCTTTAAAACTAATAGTATCCATATGTTATGCACTAATGGCTTATAACATTAATTACTATTTTCATGTAATGTGGTTAGATGGTATTTTCTTAGCACCATTACTCCTTCTTGGTATTGAAAAATTGATTGATCAAAATAAATCATTATTATATGGAATAGTCTTATTTTTAGCTATTCTTAGTAATTATTATATAGGCTTTATGTTATGTATTTTTTCTTGTTTATATTTTAGTTATTATTTATTTATAAATTATAATAAACAGGGTAAAAAATATATTTTTGATAGAATCAAAAAATTTATAATAACATCTTTCTTAGCTGGAATGGCAACTATGATTCTCATTTTACCAGCTCTATTAGAATTGTTGAGTATTTCGCGTACTAATATATCTATTGATAATAAATTTAAAATATTAGAATTTTTGTCAAAAGGATATATCGCTAGCAATAATTATGAAAACATATTAAATAATAGTTACGTTAATTGGTATACAGGAATAATAATTTTATTAGGTTCGTTATTGTATATCTTTAATAAAAAGATACATCTAAAAGAAAAAATAGCTAGTTTAATAATAATTCTAATTTTCTTTTTAAGTTTTAAAATTAATTTTTTAAACATTATGTGGCATGGATTCTCTGTTCCAAACTGCTTTAATTATAGATATTCGTTTCTATTTAGTTTGTTTTTAATTTTACTTTTTATAAGAAATTTTGAAAAATATAATGAAATAAAAAAAGAGAATTACCTAATTCTACTTTTAATAATTACAATTATATCCTTAATAGTCATTCTTCAAAACTACAATTGGATAAACTATATTTTTGTTTGGATATCTGTCTTTTTATTTATTCTATATTACTTATTATTAAAACAATTGTATAGTTCTAAAAATAAAAAAGATATTAAAATTATTGAACTTTTATTACTGCTATTAGTTATAAGTGAACTTTCTTTTAATATTTTCTTAATATTTAGAACAAATAAATTCACGTATTTTAGTAATTACAATAATTTTATTGATTGGGGAAAAATCATTTATAGTGATAAAGATACATTTTATAGAATGGAATATACTAAATCTAATACATCTAATGACTCTTTAGGATTAAATTATAAAGGATTAACATCATTTCTCTCTACTAATAACACTGAAACAATCAAATTTTTAGGAAGCATGGGATATACTAATAAAAGTAATTCAATTAGTAATAATAACAATGATACAATTATAATGGATTCTTTATTAGGAATAAAAAGAATATATACTTCAATTGACTATTCACCTATATATAAAAAAGTAGGTAAATATAATTGTTCAACTATAGATGGTATGTTTTATGATTTAGGTAAGACAAAATGCAGTATATATAATAACAAAAATGCTCTCAATTTTGGATACATGATAAATTATGATGAAAAAAAATATTTGAAAAAAATTAATTCTAAAAAAACAAATGTGTTTGAAAATCAAAATAATTTGTTAAACAATATGCTTGATAATAATAAAAGATATTTTAAAGTTTATGAAATAGAACCGGTAAAAGGTAATACATATAAATATAAATTGAATAATGAAGATATGCTATATTTATATATGAGCATTTATAGTGAAGAAACTAAGATGAATATTGATATATATATTAATGAAAAAAATGTATCAAATTTAAACTTTAATGATTTTGGTATCCAAAAAATAAAAAATGAATGGAAAAATCAAGAAATAACACTTAATTTTGATGTTAAAGGAAATGTTCAAATATTTACAGCTCCATTGTTATATTATTTAGATCAAGAAACTTTAGAAAATGATTTAAAGGCTTTAAAAGAAAATGAATTTAAACTAAAAAAAGTATCTAATACTTATATTAATGGAACTATTGATGTAAAAGATGATAACAAAGTTTTATTTACATCTATTCCTTATGACAAAGGATGGACAGTAAAAGTTGATGGTAAAAAAGTTAAAGTTCAAAAATTGTATAATACCTTTTTAGGTGTGAAATTAAAGGAAGGAAAACATAAAGTAGAATTTGAATATTCTACACCAGGTTTAAAACTTGGAACTAGTATATCTATAATATCAATAGTACTTATGATTTTATATTTAAAACATGAAAAAGAATTCTAATTAATAATTAGAATTTTTTTATAAAAATTAATTTTTTTTATTCTAAATTATGCTATAATAACCTAGATGATAGGGAAGTGAATACATGAACAGTTTAATTGCACCAATTATAGGCTTTATAATTTTAATTTATTGTTATTTCAGATTTTCAAAAGGAAATGATATAAAACTAGAATTTTCAACTAACCCACCAAATAATCTAGATAGCTTAGAAATAGCTTTCTTGTTAAGAGGATTTATAACTGATAATGATATAATGTCTTTGCTTCTTTCTTTAGCAAACACAGGATATATTAGCTTTAATGGTAATAAAGATTATTTTACCATCAAAAAAGAAAAAGAATATAAAGAAAATAACCTAGTTAAAAAAATACTAATGAAACAACTTTTTATTGAAAAAGAAGAAATAGAATTAAAAGATATAAAATATAAATTTAATACAACAATGTATGAAATAAAAAAACTCATAAATGATAAAAATAATCAAAGAATGATTTTCGAAACAAAATTAAAAAAATATAAAATCCTTGTTATTATTTTAACTATAATATCAATTTATAGTGTGAACCTAACAGGATTAAATCTAAAATTTAATTCATCCTTTTGGACTATTTTCGCAACTGTATTAATGAATATAATTGCTTTATTTATTATTAGAAAAGATACGGAAGTAAACGATAGACGTTTTTTAGGAATAGTTCTTTTAGGAATTGATATATACTTAAATAACGGCCTTTTTAAATCATTTGATATTGATACTATAAAATATATAATAGGAATCGTTTTAATAACTATAAATATCATAATGTATATTAAATTACCAGATAGAACTAAATATGGTAATGAATATTTAGGAAAAATAATAGGTTTTAAATTAAAACTTGAACAAATGGATTTAAATGATATTAAAAATAAAGAAGAATATTTTTATCAAATGCTCCCATATGCATATGTTTTAGGAATATTTGATAAATGGACTAATAAAGCAAAAAATAAAATAAATAATTATCCAAACTGGCATCAAGAAAAAGAAGAATTTGATATACTTCAATTTAAAAGATTTATCCAAAACTTGTTATTTAAAACAATGCAAACAATGTTAAAAGAAAAATCATTTACTTTAGTAACATATCAAAAACCAAATCGAATAAAAGAAATGTATGAAGATTAATAAAATTACATTAATTTTAATAAATTAATGTTTTTTCTTTTATTTTATGATAAAATATGATTAGTTTTAAAAAGTGAAGGAGGTATGAATATGGATAAAAATGTTTTACCGGCTGACACTTTTTTTGTTGTAAATAAAACAACTCTAAATGACAATGATCGAAAACTAATTGTCATGTTATATCAACCAATTATTGGAACAATAGCAGTAAATCTATATTTTACTTTCTGGTCATACTTAGATAAAAGTGAAATAATATCAAATGATTGGACACATCATCATTTAATGACTAGTATGCGTCTTAAACTTAGCGATATCAAACAAGCACGTGAAAAACTTGAAGCAATAGGACTAATAAAAACATATTTAAAATGTGGTAACGTAAATAGTTACGTATATCAAATGTTCTCACCACTATCGGCATCAGAATTTTTAAATAATCCTATTCTAGGAACAACTCTTTACAATAATGTAGGTGCGAGTGAATATGATAAAATCATAGACTACTTTAGAATACCACATATTAACTTAAAAGATTATGAAGATATAACTTGTACTTTTTCTGATATTTTTGAGTCAACAGATATTTCAAGCTTTGATAATATGATAGCTGATATTAGAAAAAATACTACTAATAAACTGCAGATAGCATCTAAAATAGATATAGAAAATATAGCATCACTTATTCCAGAAGAAATGTTTAATCGTAAATGCTTAACTCGTGAAACTAAGGACTTTATTTATAAACTATCATTTATCTATAATTTTGATGATGAAAAAATGAGTGAACTTATTCGTAATTCCTTAAATGAACGAAAAGGTATAAATAAAGCTCTTCTAAAAGAAAATGCTCGTCGTTTTTACCAATTTGAACATAGTGGGAAATTGCCAAGCTTAGTTTATCGTAATCAACCAGAGTATTTAAGAAAACCAGTTGGTGATAATAGTAAAAAAGCTAAAATTATATACCAATTTGAAACAACAAGTCCTTATGACTTTTTATGTAGTAAATCAAATGGATCAAAACCAACTAAAGCAGAATTATCTATTTTAGAATATTTACTTATGGATATGAACTTAAAACCAGGTGTTGTCAATGTTCTAATCGATTATGTACTTAAAATAAATAATAATAAACTAACACGTAACTTTATTGAAATAATAGCTAGTCAATGGGCTAAAAGTAAAGTTGAAACAGTTGAAAGTGCTATGAAAATAGCTGAAAAAGAATATAAAAACAGAAAAAAATATACACCTAAAAATAAACGTGAAGAAATAAAACCAGATTGGTTTGATAAACAAATTGAAACAACAAAACCAAGTGATGAAAAACTAAAAAAAATGCAAGCTTTATTAAGTGAATTTAAGTAGGTGAAGTATGGAAAAAATGAGTGAAAAATTAAATATGTATAAAAAAAATGATTTAAATACAATCTTAATAAAAGAATTTGAAGAAGCTTTAAAAAATGAAGAATTCAAAGAATTTGTAGGACATTTTAAATCATCTAAGGAGATACTTTCAAAATATACATCTTCTTTGGAAGAGTGTATGGTTGAATATAATCATTGTAAAAATTGTAAAGGACTTGCAATGTGTAAAAATAAAGTAACGGGTTATGCTTTTCTACCTAAAGAAACAGATAAAATATTAGAATTTAACTATTTAGCTTGTAAATATACAAATAAAAAGAAAAAAGATAATAAATATTTAAAAAATATTGAAAGTTTTGATATTCCTAAAGAAATAAAAGAAGCTAAAATGAAAGATATTTATTTAGATAGTGAAGAGCGATTTGAAACGATTGAATGGCTAAATAATTTTGTTAAAGAATATCAAAAAAAGAAAACGTCAAAAGGTTTATATTTATATGGTAATTTTGGATGTGGAAAAACATATTTAATTGCAGCCATGTTTAATGAACTTGCTAAAAAAGGTTATAAAAGTGCAATTATTTTTTGGCCAGAATTTTTAAGAAATTTAAAAACATCTTTTACAACAGATTTTAAAGAAAAATTTGAACACATAAAAAAAGTACCACTACTACTTATCGATGATATTGGAGCTGAAAATACAACAGCTTGGGGTAGGGATGAAATCTTTTGTCCATTAATTCAATATCGCATGCAAGAAAATTTACCAACTTTTTTTACTTCTAATTTTGATTTAAAAGCTTTAGAAGAACATTTTAGTTTTACTAAGGACAGTGTTGAAAAAGTAAAAGCAAGACGTATAATCGAAAGAATAAACCAATTATCCGAAACAAAAGAAATGATTAGTAAAAATTTGCGAAAATAGTGTTGAATTTAATTTGAATTTATAATATACTAGTAATAGTTTAAAAAACAAAAGAAAAGAGTAGTAATAGAAAATTTATTTTAAGAAAGAAAGTGGTTGATGAGAACTTTCAATAAATGAACTATGAACTTGCTTTTCCAGTTGCTACTAGCCGTCATACTTGCGTTAAAAGTAAAAGAGCATAAGTATTATGAAATAAGGTGGTACCGCGGGAATTACTCGTCCTTATACATAATACTTTTTTGTATACAAAAGGAGGATATAAATGCAAAACTTAGTTTTGAGTATACTTGTTTTTATAATAATATATTTATTATATCTATTAACGGTTATTTCAAGAAAGAAAAAACTAGAAAAATTTAAAAGTAATACTTATGTAAAATATTTAGAAACAATTTATCATATTGATATTAGTAAAGTAGATATAAAAAAATTAGCCAATACAATTTGCTTAACTAATTCATTTATAATTGCATTAACACTATATTTAGTATCAATAACAGATACATTGTATTTAAAGCTTTCACTAGCTTTGGTAATTTTTATACCATTACAATTACTTTTTTACCACATTATAGGTAAAAGATATCAAAAAAAGAAAAGAGGAAATAAATATGTATGATTTTAAAAAAATAGAAAAAAAATGGCAAGAATACTGGTCTAAAAACAAAATCTTTGAAGCTGAAAATGGAAGTGATAAGAAACCTTACTATATATTAGTAGAATTTCCATATCCATCAGGAGCTGGATTACATGTTGGGCACGTTAGAAGTTATACTGCTCAAGATGCCATAGCTAGAAAAATGCGTATGCAAGGATATAATGTTTTATATCCAATGGGATGGGATGCTTTTGGAGCACCTGCTGAACAATATGCAATAAAAAATCATATTCACCCTAAAGATGCTGTCAAAGAAAATATCAGTAACTTTAAAAAACAAATGAAATCATTAGGATTTTCTTTTGACTGGTCAAGAGAATTTTCTACAACTGATCCAGAATATTATAAATGGACACAATGGCAGTTTTTACAATTTTATAAGCATAATATGGCCTATAAAGATAGTGTGCCTGTAAACTGGTGTCCTACTTGTAAAACAGTTTTATCAAATGAAGATGCAGCCGGTGGTGTTTGCGAAAGATGTGGAAGTGGAGTTTTACAAAAAGAGAAGTCACAATGGATGCTTAGAATGAGTGATTACTCAGAAGATTTATTAAAAGGTTTAGATGATACTAATTTCGCACCAAAAGTAAAACTAGGTCAAATTAATTGGATAGGAAAAAGTAGTGGTGTAGAGTTAGATGTAAATATCGTTGGTGGTGGAAAGTTTTCTATCTTTACAACTTGTATTGAAACAGTATATGGAATTACTTTCTTTGTTATCGCACCAGATGGAAAATTAATTAAAGAATTAATGCCAAGAGTTGAAAATAAAGAAGAAATCAG
>OBHU01000331.1_pt1 | contig 41139 bp, 42 predicted proteins | sample 1519071 | NCBI WGS metagenome assembly OBHU01 (sample SAMEA2452135, study PRJEB22498) | human gut metagenome
CACTGATAAAATTAGTTAAATTCCAAAAGAAGATTAGCATATAACTCATTACAAAAATAATTAAAAGTAGGTTTAAAAATTTTCCAAGTGCTTTTCCAAATAGTTTTTCAATGATTTGAAAAATATTTAAATTTGGATATTTATTCATTATAAATATGAATATTAAATAAGGTAGAAAACCAATAATACATCCTATAATAGGTGCTAACCAAGCATCTTCTTTAGCTATATTTATATATGTTCTAAAATTCATACCACAAAGCGATCCTGTGGCTATGAAATAAAGTATAACTCCAATTTGTGATAAGTTTAATTTATTTTCTAATTTTTCTTCCATATTTATTCTCCTTTTATTGAATTTTCAACTGATCCCTTAGATAATAGACTGATATCAACATCAACATTTACCTTAATCTTAGGAAATACCTTATCATTCCAATTTTTTTGATTTTTGTTAAAATATTTAGGATATTTTTTATAGAACAAATTTCCAAATCCAAAGATATCTGATTTATATTTCTTTTGAATAGTACTAATAGCTTCCTCAACTTGTTTTTTTATTTTTTTTTCTGTTTTCTTTTCTATTTTAGTGATTACTTTTCCATTTTCTATATCTTTATTACAAGTTATTTCTCTAATAGCACCATCTGCTGTAATTTTTATATTAATTACTGGTTTGTTATTTTTTAGAGAACTTTTCATTGTTGTTTCCATTTGCGTTAAATCGGTCACAATATTTCCACTACCGCATTTATATGATAGGATCATGTTGTCAACTTGATTTGATAGAATATTTATCCCTCTACTTTCATTTTTACTTATATATCCTAATAATTTATCTTTTTTTAAGATTCCAAGTTTATCTAATTTTGTTTTAGCTTTAGGTGATGATGTTTCTAATATTTTATTTTTTTCGCCTTCCTTTTCTTTTCCTATTATAGTAATTGTTGGAAGTACTGGCTCTTTGCCTTTCTTTAGATAGTTTTCTATAAATTTACTGTATGTTATAGAAGTAGAAATAGCTTGTGATTCGTTTGAAATACTTATATTACTTGCTATACTTTGTCCTGGAAAAGATTCTAGTGGTGATAGTGTTTTAATAACATCTTTAGCTTTATCGTCTTTTGACAAAATAATATAAAATCTTTTTACTGATTCAGGATTTCTGACAAAAAAATCAAGTGTATTTTTAAGACCATCTTTAGCTACTTTATCAGAGATAACAACAACTCCTAAATGGCCAATATAGATTTGTTTTGGAATTAAAAGTTCAATTTGTCTTAAGGCTCGTGAAATAGTAGGTCCCTTACCAGAATAAACAACATTTTGACTTTGTCCTTCTTTAGGACTTGTTTGAGCATTTTTTCCATTTGCTATTAAAATACTTACTTCATATCCATTATCAGCTTTATCAACGGCAATAGCTGTTGCAATCGCGAGTTTGTTTAATTCTCTATAGTTCCAGCACCCAGTTGTTAGAAAAAAAAGAGGGATTAAAAGTAATATTTTTTTCATTAATTATCAGCCTTTCTTTTTTTATTTTTAATATTTAAAAACAGTGGCCTATTTTTAATTTTATTATTTGATTTTCTAATAATAGCGTAGTTTTGACTTTTAATATCAAAAGGAGAAATTGGAGATAAGTAGGAAACGCCTTGCATTTCTAGACTACATAGTTTGGTAATAAATATTAATCCAGCAATTATAAATCCAACTAATCCACAAAATAGTGAGAAGAAGATAAAGATGAATCGCCATAATCTTGTGGCGTTTACAAAATCTATATCAGTATATAAAAGACCACATATTGCAGTAATGGCAACAATTATAACAACAATTGGTGATATAATACCGGCTGCAACAGCAGCATCACCAAGTACTAATGCTCCAACAATACTTATGGCAGATCCCATCGAAGTAGGTATTCTTATATCACTTTCTCTTAAAATTTCGAAGGTTGTAATTAACATGATTACTTCAAAGGCTGTAGGGAAGGGAACTCCTTCTCTTTGAATAGAGAGAGATATTAAGAGTTCATTTGGAATCACTTGTTGGTCAAAAGTAGTTATTGCAATATAGAAACTTGGTGTTATGATTGTTAAAATAAAGGCTATAATTCTTAAGATTCTTGTAAAGTTTGAATTTATTTCTCTTTGGTAATCATCTTCTGGAGATTGTAAATAATCAACAAATAGTGCTGGTGTTATTAAAACAAATGGAGAATTTTCAATTAGTATAATTATTCTTCCTTCTAACAAGTATTTACTTGCTAAATCTGGTCTTTCTGTACTTTTAAGTTTAGGAAAGGCTGATTTTTGTTTTTCATTTATATATTCTATTATAGTTCCACTATCTAAAATACCATCAATATCTATTGTTTGTAATTTCTTTTTTATTTTATCGACGTTTTTTTTGTCTACTATATCATTTATAAAGGCAATTGTTACTTTTGTTTTTGTTCTTCGACCTACAGTAGTTTCATCAAACCATAAGTTATAATCTTTGATTCTTTTTCTTATTAAACCTAGGTTAGTGGAATTGTTTTCAGTAAAGCTATCTTTTGGTCCTCTTACAACTGATTCACTCGTTGATTCGGTTACACCACGATCTAGGGTATTTTTGGTTTCAACGACAATGGCTTTATTTTCTTTTTCTACAAAAATAACAGTGTATCCGCTAGATAGGTGAAAGCAGACATCATCATATGTTGTAACTATTTTTAAATGACTATTATAAATAGTGTTTTTTAATGATTTAAATAGGTTTTCAAAGAAAGAATGGCCATCTCTTTTTACATATTCTCCTAAATCTTTCATTAAAAAATCACTTATTTTATCATCACTACTTACACTTTCTAAATAGATATATAATATTTCTTTTTTATTTATTTTTATTTTTCTTGAAACAAGATCACTACTGTTTCCATATTTGTTTTGAATTGTTTCAAGTATTTTATCTATATTTTTATCTAAATTCATAAATATCCCTCTATTTCTATATTATTATTACCAAAAAAAGGAATTTTATTATAAAAAATGTATTTGAATTTTCTGTTTTTTTCTTTTATAATTAGAGTGGTGATGAAGTATGAAATATGAAGTTTTAATTAGTTCAATTGATCATAGTGGAAGAGGAATTTCTAGAATTGATAATAAAATTGTTTTTGTTCCTAAGACTTTGATAGGTGATAGATGTATTGTTAAAATTACAAAAACGAAAAAAAATTATTTTGAAGCGGAATTAGTTGAACTATTAGAAAAAGGCCCAAAAAGAATAAAGGCTGTTTGTCCTTATTTTGATATTTGTGGTGGCTGTGATTTACTTCATATGTCATATAAAGATCAATTACGTTATAAGGAAGAAAAGGTTAAAAATATTATTTCAAGGTATACAAGTTTGGATAAAAAGATTGTAAAGAAGATAATACCTTGTGATTCTAAGTATTTTTATCGTAATAAGGTTAATTTTAAAGTTAGAAAAAAAATTGGTTTTTATCAAAAGAAAAGTTATGATATAGTTGAGGTTAAGAGATGTCTAATTGCTGATAGTAATATAAATGATATTTTAAACTTAATAAGAAATAATATAAATCTTGATTTTGTCAAAGAGATAACTATTAGGTCTAGTTTAAAGAATGATGACGATATGGTTATCTTTCACACAACTAAAAAAATTAATGTTGATGCTTTAAAAGGTATTGTTAGTTCAATTGTTTTTTATGATGGTAAAAAATATGAAGTTGAATATGGCAAACCTTATATAAGTGATAAAATTGGTAAGTATGAATTTATAATTTCGCCCGATTCTTTTTTTCAAGTTAATACAAGACAGGCTGAAAATTTATATGATCAAGTTTTAGAGTATGCTGATTTAAAAAAGACGGATACGGTTTTAGATTTATATTCAGGTACGGGGACAATTGGAATTTATTTAAGTAGTAAAGTTTCAAAGGTTATAAGTATTGAAATTAATAAGGATGCTAATAAAGATGCCATTAAAAATAAAAGGTTAAATAATGTTGATAATATTGAATTTATGTGTGGGGATGCATCTGTTTTAATCGATCAAGTAAAAGATAAAATAGATGTTTTAATTGTTGATCCTCCACGTTCAGGCCTTAATGATGAATGTATAAATAACATAATTAAAACTAAGGCTGATAGAGTTGTTTATGTTTCCTGTGATCCGATAACTCTAGCACGTGATTTGGAAAAATTAAAAAGTAAATATGATACTTTAGAGATAACACCAGTTGATATGTTTTGTAATACTTATCATGTTGAGTGTGTGACGATATTACATCGAAAAAAGATTGAAAAATAAAAGCTTTTGAATTTTTGGTAAAATTAAAGAAAGCAATGTTTTGCTGCAAATAGTGGTAAAAAATCAAAAAATATTAAGAGGTTTGTTTCAGTATGATATGTACATGACGCTGATACATGTGATATGTGGAAACATATGCCAATTAAAAATTAAGATTAAGGAGATGATAAAAATGGCAAAAGATTTAATTATAAGAAGTAGCACAGAAGAATTTATAACATTTAAACTTCAAGAAAAAGATAAAGGCATACAAGTAAAATATGAAAATGAAACTTTATGGATGACACAAAAAGCAATTGCTGAATTATTTGATGTTCAAAGACCTGCTATCACAAAGCATTTGAAGATAAGGAATTAGACAAAAATTCAGTATGTTCCAAAATGGAACATACTGCTACTGATGGTAAGAAGTATCAAACAGAATATTATAATTTAGATGCAATTATTTCTGTTTGATACAGAGTAAATTCAATAAGAGCTACACAATTTAGAAGATGGGCTACAAATATTTTAAAAACATTTACTATTCAAGGTTACGTTTTAGATAAAGAAAGAATGAAAAAAGGTTCATTTATAGATAAAGATTACTTTGAAAAGCTATTAGAAGAAATTAGGGAAATAAGATTATCAGAAAGAAGATTTTATCAAAAAGTTACTGATATTTACGCTACAAGTGTAGATTATGATCCAAAATCTCCAATATCAATTGATTTTTTTAAAAAAGTACAAAACAAAATGCACTTTGCGGTATCTAAAAAGACTGATGCCGAAATTATATATAATAGAGCTAATTCAGAAAAAGAACATATGGGACTTACCACTTGGAAAAATTCTCCTAATGGGAAAATAATGGAATCCGATGTTATAATTGCCAAAAATTATTTATCTAGAGATGAATTACAAGATTTGGAGGGAATTGTTAGTGCATTTTTAGAAATAGCAGAAAACAGAGCAAGAAGGCACATTCCAATGACGATGGAAGATTGGTCTACAAGAATAGATAAGTTTTTATTAGCAGATGATAGAGATATATTAAAAGATGCAGGAAAAATATCACATGAAATAGCTTGTGATAAAGCATTAACTGAATTTGAAAAATATAGAATAAAGCAAGATAAATTATATAAATCAGATTTTGATTTATTATTAGAAGAAAGTAAAAAATAATATTTTGTGGGGAGAAACGTAAACATGGAAAAGAGAATGGACAAAGAAGAACTAATAAAATTACTTAAAAGCTTAAAATTAAATAAGGATGAGTATTGGATTTTGTCTAGTGGAGCTTTAGTTATGCGTGGTATATATCCAGACGCTGGAGATTTAGATATTGCAGTTACTGAAAAAGGTTTACAGGAGTTAAAAAATAATTATAATTTAAAGAAAAAAGACAATGGTTGGTATACAGTAACTGACAAAATTGAATGTTTTCCTGATACAAAAGATTCATGGAAAATAGAAAAATATGGAGAGTATAATTTAGAAAGTATTGAAAAATATTATAAATTTTTAAAGAAAAGCAGTAGAGAAAAGGATAAAGCAAGGATACCGTTAATTGAGGAATATATGAAGAATAAATAATTAATACTTATTAGTATTAGGTTATTATATGATTTAAGTGTAAAAAGAAAGGGAATAGCTATGGATGTAAATAAAAAAATTTTTGTTAGTGATTATGATCAGACTTTTTATTTAAATGATGAAGATATAGAAAAAAATAAAATAGCTATAAATGAATTTCGAAAAAAAGGAAATATTTTTGTTATTGCAACAGGTAGAAGCTATTTTGATTTTCAAAATAAAGTTGATGAATATAATCTCAATTATGATTATGTAATTATAAATCATGGAGCAACAATACTAGATAAAAATAATAATATATTAATTAATTTTCCAATAAAAAATGAAATAATACCACATATAAAGAATGATTTGCAACTTGAAAAATCTATCAAAGGTTTTTGTTGCAGTGGATTAGAAAGTAGAGTTGATTTTAATCATAAAAACTTAACTAAAATAAATGCAAGATATAATTCAAAAGAAGAAGCAATGAAAATAAATGATAATATTAATGCTAAATATTTTGAATTTGTCAATTCTTATTACGTTACAATAAATTCATTAGAAATAATATCTAATAAAACTAACAAATCAAAAGCAATAGATTTGTTAATAAATAAATTAAAACTATCAAAAGAAAATGTATATACAATTGGTGATGGTTATAGTGATATTGAAATGGTTAAAAATTTTAATGGTTATGCCATGAAAAAATCAGTTGATGAATTAAAAAAAGTGGCAAAAAAAGAATATGATAGTGTGTCGGAATTAATAAATGAAATATAATTATTATAAAAATAAGGAGAATTTTTATGATTAAGGAAGTTAAGAAAAGAAATTTAATATGAGTTTGTATGAAATTTTAAGTGATGAAAATGTTGTAGAAAGTATTAACAATAATTTAGATTATTTAGTAAAATGTATTCCTGAAATTAAATATATGATGGGTTTCGAACACAAACATCCACATCATCATTTAGATGTATGGCAGCATACTTTATTAGCGCTTAGTTTTTCTGAAAATGATTTTGATATAAGATTAACTCTTTTATTACACGATATAGGAAAACCTTTTTCATTTCAAGAGAAAGATGGAATAAGACATTTTAACGGACATCCAAATGTTTCAGCTATTATGTCCTATGATATATTAAAAAGAATAGGTTTTGAAGAAGATTATATCCAAAAAATTTGTTATTATATTAAAAATCATGATAACCCCATATCTAATAAATTAATTGAAAATAATTATAATGATGCAATATTTCTTTATAAAATTCAAAAATGTGATGTACTAGCTCATCACCCTGAAAAAATAGAAAAAAGAAAACAATATTTAAAAAAAATAGGTAGTAAATTACAAATTTAATAAATGGCAATAGTTTTTTTAAAATAATTTAAATGTAATTATAAAAAAGTAATTATTAAAACTTAATTTGTTTGATATATTAATAGTATAATCAATTTAGGAAACTTCAATTGTTTGGGTATCTACTCCTATCTTTATTGGTAGCGGTTATAAAAAAATGACACTCATTCAATGAGTGTCGCATCTAAATTATTTAGGTAGACATTCAACTCGCAAAATTGAATGTTTCCTTTTTATTGTATACAAATTTTGTTGACAAATACACGATAACATAAGAAATTTTTTTTGACAAGTTGATAGATTGCTTTTTAATCATTATTTTCAATATGTTTTGATTTAGTACAATAAAAAACATTAGTAGAAAAAAAGTAAACTTTATAGTACAATAGTATTAATTAATAAAATAAGAAAGAAGATGGAAATTTTGAAAGAAATTGTAAATAAATTAATTGAAAAACATATGACTATTTCTACAATGGAGTCTTGTACAGGGGGCTTTGTTGTTAATGCTATAACTAATATAGAAGGGGCTAGTGAAGTCTTAAAATATAGTGCGATAACTTACTCAAATGAATTTAAAGAGAAAATGGGTGTTGATAAAAAAATAATAGATAAATATAGTGTTTATAGTAAAGAAGTAGCAGATGAAATGAGTAAAAAAATAAGTGCTTTTACAAACTCAGATTATTCTATAGGTGTAACTGGAAAACTAAATAGAGTAGATGTTAACAATATAAGTGGAGAAAATAATAAAGTTTATTTTAGTATTTATGATAAAAACAATGATAAAATCTATTCTTATGAATTATATGTTGATAAAAAAAATAGAATTGAAAATAAAGAACAAGTATTAGAAAAAATAATAAAAGAGTTAAAAAAAATAATATAAAGCTTAATTATATTTAAAAAATAATTAAAAAAGTTTCTTGATTAACTTTTTTTTTTTAACTTTTTAGTTTATACTATATATGTAAAGATAGGGGTGGCATTGTGATATTAAGAAAACCATTTGCATTTTTTATTAAACATTTTAGATTTATCCATCTAATTCTTGCTATATGTGCTGTTTATTTAATTACAAAAACTAATGCAATTCTTAGTTTTTATTTAGAATACATGGATATAATGTCAATTTCACCTGGTACTTCAGTTTCAACTGATTTGTTTAATAGTATGTTATGGATTAGTACTATTGTTATTATTTTAGGTAGCATTTTAATCGCATTTCTTATGAAATTTAAGAAAAAGCCAATTCGTTTTTATAAAATTAATATTATAGTTTATATTGTATTGATTTTAATATATATATTCGCACATGGTACTATTAAAAGTTTAGAAATAGGACTAGTTGATATTAGAACTTTAAAAATGGTTCAAGATTTTCTTGTTATTGCTATGATTCTTCAAGTACCAAGTACAATATCACTAGTAATAAGAGCTTTAGGGTTTGACATTAAAAAATTCGATTTTGAAAGGGATTTAGAAGAACTAGAAATCACTTCTGAGGACAATGAAGAAATAGAAGTTAACTTAGAATTTGATTTTGATAAATTTAAAAGAAATATAAGAAAACAAATTCGTCATTTTAAGTATGTGTACTTTGAGAATAAAACTATAATTAATGTTATATTTACAATTTCTTTAGTTATTATAGGTATAATAGTTTATTTAAATATAGGTGTTTATAATCGAGCATATCATGAAAATCAAAGATTTAATGTTACAAACTATCAGATTAGTGTTAATGATTCATATCAAGTTAAAACTGATTATAATGGAAACTCAATAGAGAATAAAGCTTCTTTTATTGTTGTAAGTTTAAAATTAAAAAGCAATTATTTAGATAAGACAAAATTTGAGACGGCACGAATAGCTCTTGAAATAAATAAATATTTATTTTATCCACAAAAAGATTATAAAACGGAATTTAGTGATTTAGGGACACTTTATACTAATCAAAATATTACAAAAGATGATAATAATTATATAGTTGTTTTTGAAATACCAAGTACTTATCAAAACAAGAAAATGAAATTAAAATATTTTGATTACAATGATAAAGAAGTAACTATTAATATAAAACCAAATAGTTTTAAAGACTCAAAATTATATAATTACAATTTAGGTGATACTATTAAACTTAATGATAGTATTTTAGGAAATACAACTTTAAAAATTGATTCATTAGAAGTAAATGATTGTTTTAAAAGTAATTATAAATTATGTATAGATGATGATTGTATTGATTCATATGAATATTTAGTTCCATCTTATACTGGAAATGAAGATAAGGCTTTAATTAAGGTTACAGGAAATCTTAATTGGGATAAAAATAAAAAAATAAGTGAAATTGATAATTTATATAAATTTATTGAAATTTATGGGAAAGTTTCTTATGTTTTAAATGGAGAAGAAAAAGATGTGAATATTAATTTAAAACAAGTAAAACCTAATAAGGTAAGTGATGATAATACTTATTACATAGAGGTAAATAAGGAAGTTAAAGATGCAAGTAAAATTTATCTTAGTTTTGTAATACGTGATAAAGAATATAAATATGCTGTTAAATAATGTCAAATTTATAAAATTTTTGTTTGTGAATTTTATTAGATGATGTTATAATGATACTAGTACTATTATAGGAGGGAATATATGAAGAAAAGAGCATTTATAATGATGTCATTTATATGTTTATTAGTATTTCCTTTTAGTATTAAAGCTTTTTGTTATAGCAAGGATAAAATTAAGTTTCAAAAATTAGCTGAAAATATTGATTATACTTATGCTTTTGATGAAAATACTAAAACGTTTAATATTATTTTTACTAATCTTCAAACTAGTCTTTCTCTTAATGAAGTAGTTTATCCTGATCAGGAGACGACTCTTACTGGTTTTATACCTGGTAATAGTTATAACTTTGTGGTTAAGACAAATGATAGTTCTTGTTATGATGAAACAATTAAAACTATATATGTTAATTTACCTATTTATAATGCAAATTATAATGATCCTTTATGTCAAGGATTACATGATTATGATATTTGTCAAAAATGGGGAAAGTATATTAGTAATAGAAGTGAGTTTGAAAAACAAGTTCAAAAAATAAATAGTAGTACAAAAGAAGATAATAGTGAAGAAGAAACACAAAAAGAGTATAAAGGAATATTTGATTATTTAGCCAATATTTTTGTTGATTCATATTATGTTGTTTTACCAATTATAATTGTAATTTGTTTGTTTGGTATTTATAGATTGAATAAAAAGGAAAAATTGTTTTAGGAGGTAGAAAATGAAAAAAAAGATTTTAAGATTATTTATTTGTTTTTTAGCTGCTATCAGTTGCTTTTTATTTAATAATGACATTGTTAAGGCAGATGATGAAATAGAAATTGATTCAAACGGAACCCCTGGTAGTGGTGGAAAAGATCCCTGTGATCCATGGTCATATGTTTGTATTTACAATTACGCAGCTTTTAAGGTTACTTATTATCCTGCAGAGGGAACCCCAAAATCTAAAATTTATTATACTGATAAGTATAACTCAAATCCATTCATCAAAAAAGGTCAAAACCAATTGGAAGGGAGGTTTAGTAAAGCTGACAAATTTGAGAACATAAATTTCAAAGACTTTAAACTTGGAAGTGTTCCTAAAAAATTTACTTCTATAGAAGCACAAGGAATGTATAAAAAATTGTGGGATCAAATGAAAAAAAAGGATAGTAAAATAGTTAAAGCTATTTTTCAAGACTTGACTAATACAACTTCAACTGGAATAGATGATTTCGTTCGAAATAACCTAGATGCTTATTTCTTTATTGAACCTATTTATCAGGTTAAAATTCAAGGATGGAATGATGCACATAAGGCTTTGAGTACAAAGGTTGGAAATTTTAAAAATTATTTCGGGACAGCAAATGGCGTTGCAAAAAAAGTAGCTATAGATTCATTTAATAAATGTAAAAACGAAACTTCTGTCCAAAATTGCAAAGAAATTTTTGAAAGTCGTAAAGAAAAAGGACATGTGTCTAGAATTGCAAACAGTTTAAGGCTAGAAAATAAAGTAACAGTTGGAAATTTCTCTTTGCTTGCTGGCAATCCAAAAGCCAAAAGATATAAAACTGAAATGGTTGATTTGACAGGAAAAAAAGGATACGGAATAGGAGCTATAAAACTACGTTCTTATCCTATTAATGATAATCCACCAGAAGAACAGCATGGTGGAACATGTTATTCATATTTTGAAAACAAATTTGACGCTGCCTGTGATGAATCAGCAGATAATTATCAGACGGAAATAGAAGAAGTTACAGTTGGTGAATCTACACCAAATGCACAGTCTTGCATTGATGGTTATTTAAATTCAGATGGTAGTCATCAGAGTCAATCTATTTATGGTAAAAAGACAAATATAACTGCAGGTGGTATCTCAGTTGGTAAATATTGTGCTATTTATTGTACAAAAGATATAAAATTTTCTACTGATATTGGGAAGATAGTTGGTGCAAAAGAAATTTCACCACTTCCTAACATAGCTAATAGTTCAACAACTTATACAGAAAAATTTAAGATAGAAAAAGAAATAAAATATACATGCCATGCAGACGTGACAAAACATTATGGAACTGATACACCAACCGATGAGTGGTTTAAAATTTTAAGTGATAATAATTATGCTGAAGCTTATTATGATATAGAAAAATTAAAAAAAGAGTATGATGCAATTCCTGAACCTAGTGAAACAAACGTTGATTACTTTAATACCCAAGCTAGTAATATTTTGTCCGAACTACGTTTTTGTGCATATTATTATCCATATGAAAATGATGACGGATTTGAAAAAAACGGTAGTATATCAATTAATGTAGGTGATGAAAAAAAAGTTTTGAAACAAGTATCAGGTAATTCAGAGTTTATTAGAGCTACTGGTAATAATGATGGAGATAACATAAAAGTTAACTGGGATGGTAAACCTGATACATTTGGTAATTATATAAAAAGTGTGGAAAAATATGTTAATGACATAATTAATCAAAGTTATACTTATTATACAAATACGGCAGTATATTCGTTAAGTTCAACTTCTAAATATGATTTAAACTTAAAAAAACAGTCAAACCCGACTGCAGATAAAGAATATGGCGATGTTGATGATGAAAATATTAATGATAATAGTGTTTGTAATATAAAACAAAAATTAATAGAAAAAAATCAAAAAGAAAATATAGATAAAGTTTCAATAGATAATCATGAAAATATGATTTGTGAAAGTAAAATAGAATATTCACCTAATATAGTTGCTGAATGTCCTGCTAATACATATCATGCTGGAACAAATGCATATTATTGGTTGGCGAATAGTTTAATAAATGATGATTCTTTGAAGAAAAAAGCGTTAGACGGAGTAAACAGTACAGAGGCAATTGATATGTTTTGTAATAATAAAACATTAGAAAAATTTGATGGCGGATATGAACAGATAATAAATGAAGATGGTAGTGCTGTTTTAGATGATTGTTTGATGGCTGGAGTACCATTAAATCAATGTCAAGAAAATGCTGGTAAAACCTATAAATGTACAGATGGACAAGGTATAAAAACTGATGTTAGTTATTTTGTCTATTTGAAAGCAAAAGAAAAAGGTATTACTAATTTTGACAATAAAACACAAATGAATACAATACTAAAATCAATTGAAAAAGAAAATCCTTATTGTAATGATTCTTGCTATAATGGAGATAAAAATTCAAAAACGTTTGTTTATAGAACTATATCATTAGGAGATAAAAAAACATCTTTTCCAGGTAAAAATGGAAATGGACGAACTCCTGGATCCAATTGGAATTCTGATAGTTTAATTAAAACAATTATCACAAATAAACAAGATATTTATAATAATGAACCAATGTATGAAATTGAATTAAATTATCAAAAAATAGCTGAAATTCGTAACTACAATAAAAAACATTCATATGATGACTTTAAATTAGAATGCGATTCTAATGGTTCAAGCTGTGTTAGTGAGTTTTTAAATAGTGCATCATTAAATGTTAAAGGAAAATGTTCAAATGTTAATAACACTGCTAATAGTTTTTACGGAGCAGGGTGTGTTAACTATAATGCGAGAGGAGAATAGTAAATGAAGGAGTCGTATTGGATAATTTTAATTATACTTTTAGGTACTATATGCGTTGCATTTATTAACTTCTTTCAATTGTATACAAATACTGATGAACAAAATTATATGCTTTTAAAAGAAGTTACAGAAGCGGCTATGTATGATGCAGTGGATGTTAGGGCATATAAAGCTTATGGAACAGTATCTATAAGTAGAGAAAAATTTGTAGAAAGCTTCGTTAGAAGGTTTTCTGAAAGTGTATCTTTAGGAAATACATATGTTATAAAAATATATGATGTGAATGAAACACCTCCTAAAGTTAGTTTAAAAGTCTCAACAAAATTAAGATCTAACGTGACTGGTGATAGTCAAATTATAGATTTTGATATTGAGAATAAATTAGATGCGATATTAGAAACAACTTATTAATTAGAAAGGGAGAGAAAATAATGAATAATTTTATGATTTCGCTAAAAAGATTTTTTAAAAACAAAAATACAGTTACAATTTTAGGAGTTTTAGCTGTAATATTAATTTTATTTTTTGGGTATCGTTACCAAATAAATAAAATGGTAAGTCCTGTTAAGGATATTCCTATTTCTACTAAGACAATTCAACCAAGAACAGAAATAACAAAAGATATGATTGAATATGTAGATATTGCACCAGTAGTATTACAAAAAGGTGATATAATTCAATCATCAAGTGCAATTATAGGAAAATACAGTAACTATAATACTGTAATTCCAAAAGGAAGTTTCTTTTACAAAGATACAGTAATTGATGAAGCAAAACTTCCAGATTCAGCTTTTGTAAATTTGAAAAAAGGAGAAATTCCTTATAACTTTCCAGTAGATATGGACTCTACATATGGAAATTCAATATTCCCAGAAAATTATATTGATATTTACATGAAAGCTAATAATGAAGAAGGAAAATTAATGGTTGGAAAATTAATTGAAAACGTTAAAGTTTTAGCTGTTAAAGATTCTTCAGGTAAACATGTTTTCGAAAATACAGAAGAAGATAGACAACCAGCATATTTAATATTTGGTGTTAAGTCTGAAATTAATATTTTACTTAGAAAAGCAAGCTATATGGGAAATTACTCAGTAGTATTATTCCCAGTACCACATGGAGTAGAAGTAAAGGCAAAAGAAGGAGAAACAATGGTTACATCTCAAACATTAAAAGACTTTATAAATGCTAATACTGTTCCAAATGATGAAATCGAAGATGCAACAAAAGACGAAACAAAAAAAACAACAGATAAAACAACAACAGATAAAACAACTAAAACAACAAAAACTACTAAGAAATCGAGTTAATTATAGTGAATGATAATTTATTTTCACAAATCGATTTTGGAGCACTAAAAGAATATCTTGAAAACGATGACGTTACAGATATTTCTTATAGTAATAATGGACAACTCTGGATAAAAACTTTATCAAAAGGATTATTCAGAGTTGAAAATCCAAATATTAATAATGCATTTATTGAAAAGTTAGCTTTTCAATGCTCTAATGTTATGGGTAAGAGTTTTAATATGGCACATCCTTTTCTAGATGCAGAAGGAGCTGAACTACGTCTTAACTTCATTCATGATTCTATAGCTAAAAATGGAATTGCAGTGGTTATTCGTAAAACTCCAGCTAAAATTCGTCTTGAAAAAGATAAATTATTAAGAGAAAAATATATTGATTTAGATATACATGATTTTTTAATAAAATGTGTTCATGGTCATTGTAATATAATTGTCTCAGGAGAAACTGGCTCAGGTAAAACAGAATTTGTTAAATACTTAGCTGCACATACAAAAGAAGATGAAAAAATAATTACTATTGAAGATACATTAGAACTTCATCTTGATAGAATTTTCCCACATAGAGATATTGTTGCAATGAAAACAAATAATATAGCTTCATATTCCGATGTTTTAGTCACTTGTATGAGACAGAATCCTAAATGGATTTTACTATCGGAGGTACGTAGTGCTGAAGCTGTAATGGCTGTTAGAAACTCAATTTCTTCTGGTCATTATATTTTATCAACAATTCATGCTGATAAAGCTTCATCAATACCTAACCGTATGTATAGTTTGCTTGAAACTAATCAAGACATAAATCAATTCTTGAAATCAATTTATAGATATATTCAATTAGGTGTATACATTCGTGGATTTCAAGATAAAGCAACTAAACACTTTGTACGTGAAATAGCAGAAGTAACAGAGTTTTATGTAACAGAAGATAATGAAGCAAAATATAATACGATTTATCGTAAATCAACTTCTGGAAAAGTAACAAGAAAACACCCAACAAAATATCTTATTGATTATTTGGATGCACAAGGTGTTACTTTAAATCAAAATGAAATACAAGATTCTGAAACAGTTGTTAGTAGGGATTTTAGTGTATTTGCTGAGGAAGATAAAGAAAAGATGCAAGTACAAAATCAAAGACCAAATTTGAATCAAGTTAGACCAAATGTTGTAAATAATAACCAAAGAGTAGTTAATCAAAATGTTAGAGTTGTCCCAACTAATCAAGTTAGACAAGCTCAACCAAGGATAACACCAACTAGTGTTATTAAAGCACAACCTGGTGTTGTTCAATCTCAAAATCAAGTAGTTACTAATCAACCAAATATAAATGCTTCAAGTATAAATCAAAATAAAATTGAAAATCTTGAAAGCATGTTTGAATAAAGGAGGTATAAAATGGAATTTATTATTTTTCTCCTTGCTGCATTTGTAATCGTTTTTGTCATTGCTTATAGAAATAGTGCAGGACAAAATATATATTTATATGTTTCAAAAACAGCAGGAAATTTATATGATAAATATGCACCATATTCTTTTAAAGAAGTAAGACAAAAAGTAAAAGATTTAGGACAAGAGTATACAAAAAGACAATATACAATCCAAATAGCTGTCTTTTCTATTGCAACAGCAATTATTACATATTTGTATTTTTATAATTTTATAATATCAATTATATATGTTTTAATTGCAATTGCAACAATTCCATATTTGACTTATTTAAGATGTAAAAGAATATATAGTGAATTTATATTTGAACAAATTCAAGTATATACTACAAATACAATAATGGAATTTGCAACAACTCAATCATTTGTTAAAGCATTAGAAGGTGTGTATGAATCTGATGTTTTGGAAGACCCAGTAAAAAGTGATGTCAAAACGATGATAGATTTAGCTTATGAAAATGGTACAATTGAAGATTCAATTAAATATATGAATGACAGATATGATTATTTTATTGTAAGAAATATGCATCAATTATTTTTACAAATAACAAACGAAGGTTCTAAAAATGCAGGTGATGCATTGGACAATATGTCTATGGATATTGATATGCTTGTTGAAAGTGTATATCGTGATAGAATAGATAGAGCAAGCTATCATAAAAAGTTTTTACAATTTGGTATAGTTTTATATATGATGGTTATGTTAGTACAACTTATTTTAGGAGTTGAATCCTATATTTCAATGCTTGATATTTGGTATGTGCAATTGTTGCTTCATGGAGTAATAATTGTTAATACGTTTTTCCTTCTTGATGGAGAAAAATATTATAATGAGAATGTGGGGGCTGAATAATGGAATTTTTATTAATAGCAGTTATTGTATTATTCGTTTTAGAATATACGAAGCGAATTGATTCAAAAAAATTTATTTCAGATGTCGAGCCATATTTTTCTTTCTTGATGGAGGATGACTATAAATTTCTTTTATCTATCAAATATGGTGGTGATGAAGATTTAGATGTAAATTATTTATTTAATAAACGTGTAACACAAGGAATACTTACAATTGTTGTTTTGATATTTATATTTCTTTTATCAAATTTCAGTTTTATAAATGTTTTAATATCATTTATATTAGGCTTTTTAGTATTTAAAATGCCATATATGAAATTAAATAGTTATTATAAGGCTAATCTTGAAAAAATAAATCAAATGTTACCTTATTATTTAAAAGGTTTAGAAATTTTAATTCAACATTATACAGTTCCAGTAGCACTTAGAAAATCAGTAGATACAGCACCAGATGTATTTAAACCTGGTTTGAAAAGGTTATGTGAAAAAATTGAAGCTGGTGATTCTTCAGTAGAACCATATATGGATTTTGCAAGAGAATATCCAGTTAGAGATTCTATGCGTATGATGAGATTATTATATCGTTTAGGTTTAGGATCACAAGAAAATAAACAAGAACAACTTATTATGTTTGCTAAAAATGTTTCAACATTACAAAATAAAGCGCGTGAGCAAAAATATCAGGATCGTTTAGAAAAAATGGAGAAGAAAACAATGCATATGTTAGTTACAACTGGTATGGGTGTTTTAATACTTCTTATGATATCAATGATGCAAATGATAAATATTTAGAAAAACTTGAAAAAAGAATAAAAAGTGGTTATAATAAAAATGTAAGATAAGAGTAAGGTGGTGAAAGTTAATGAAGGAAGCAGCAGGAGAAGCAAATATGACTGTAGTAACAATTATTATTATAGGTGTTGTAGTGGCAATAGCTACACCAATTATCAGAAATATGGCAGCATCTACAGAAAAAAGAGCATGTTGTGTTAATGATGGTGGTCAATGGAGTTCAAAAACAGGAAAATGTGATAATGGTCAAACTTATTCTAAAGGATGCTCAAAGTAAATAAGAGGTGACGTATGAAGCAAGCAATAGGAACAACCCAAATAATGAATTATGTAATCATTTTCATAGCAATAACTTTTTGTTTTCTTATTGCTACTTTAGGTTACATGAAAGCATTTAAATTGAATAGCCGAATTTCTGGAATAATTGAAAAATATGAAGGTTATAATGATTTAGCAAAAAAGGATATAAAAAGAGATTTAAATACATTGGGATATAAAAAAGGAAATGCACCTTGTAGTGATGGCGGTGTTTCTGATATAGGTTATTATATTTGTATAAAAGAAAATAATCAAAAAAATGATTATTTTAGATATGATATTACAACTTATATTGAGTTTGGACCGATACTTGGTGTTCAATTTAAAATTCCTATAAAATCTCAAACAGAAAAAATATATTATTTTTCAGATTAAAAGGATGGTGTAAAGATGAGGGAGTCATTTGGTACAGCTTTTGTTGTCAATATGGTTGTTATTTTTGTTGCCATCTTTATTTTCTTTTTTGTTGCTGGAATGAGTTATACAAAGGCTTTTAAAATTAAAAATAGAATCACTGATATTATAGAAGAAAATGAATGTTTTAATGAAGGCAGTTGTACTTCAAAAAGTGAGATAGAAGCTGTTATGAAAAATACAGGTTACCGTATAAAGCAAGGCAATCCAAATTGTGGTAGTGTTAGTAGAATAAAAGATATGAAATCAAACCTAGAAATTTTGACAACTACTAATAATACATATCGTTATTGTGTATACAAAGTTAAAACAAATAATGGAGATTATTACGGGGCTGTTGCCTTTATGTATTTTGAGTTACCTTTAGGATTTGGAACAATGGAATTTCCGGTATATGGTGAAACAAAAGTTATGGGAGAATATTAAGGAGATGGGTAATTAATGAATGTAATTATTTCTAATAAATATACATCATTGTTAAATGAACTAGATATAGACGTTATAAAAAAATTAGAAGGACAATATGATGTTGATGATATTATAAATCAATTTAAAAATTTCTTTTTTCAAAGAATGATTTTAGATATTACAGCAATAAAAGATTATAAAAATATCCAAACATTACAAAAATTATCCATTTCGTTAGATATGGATAAAGTTATATTATTTTTAGATGATACAGATGAAAGTAATAGTAATTTATATTTATCTAAATTAATTTCAATGGGAATATATAACTTTACTAAAAATATAGAAGGTGTAATGTATCTATATAATAATCCAAACTCATATAGAGATGTCGCACATATTCAACAACTTGATGTTGTAGGAACACAACCTCAACCTCAAGAAACTCCTAATAACGTTATTGTTGAAAATTATAATAGTACAATTCATACAACACGTATAATTGGAATAAAAAATGTAACAAAACAATCAGGAGCAACAACTTTAGCATATATGCTTAAAAATCAATTGAAACAACACTATTCTGTTGTAGCAATAGAAGTAAATAAATCAGATTTTAAATACTTTAATGATAAAACCTTAATCTCAACCAGCGCAACTGAAATTGGAAATACAGTTGCAAAACATAGTGATAAAGATGTTATCGTGATTGATGTTAATGACAGTTCTCAAGCAGAAGGATTGTGTACAGATATGTTATATTTAATAGAACCATCTATGATAAAATTAAATAAACTTATGTTTATTGACCGTGCTGGTAATTCTTTGAAGGCTTTAAGAAATAAAAAAGTTATTTTAAATCAAAGCTTATTAAATCAAAAGGATGTTTTAGATTTTGAATATGAATCAGGTTTAAAAATTTTTTATAACATGCCTCCATTAGATGAGAGAGAAAAAAGTATACATGCGTTAAATAAGTTTTTAGTTATGTTAGGCTTTGCAAAACAAAGCGATACAGAGGAAGAAGAAAAGAAAAACAAAATACTTGGATTATTTGGTTTTTAATCTTTTTCTTTTTTTTTATAAAATGACAAGTTAGTGTTTATTGAAGCAAATTTCGTTGACAAAGTCTTATAAATAATGTATTATAATCTTGTAGATGTGTATATACACAGACTTAAGGAGGGTAAAAATATGTTAGAAATTTTAGGTTGTACGCTTGGTGGCGCGAATATGGGTAGCGATGATCTTGTTGTTATTCCAACACTTACTAGTACTGTTGTTAGTATAATTCAATGGGTTATTCCTGTAATTTTGATTGTTTTAGGAATGATAGATTTGGGGAAAGCTGTTACAAGTAACGATGAGAAACAAATGAAAGAAGCTCAAAAAACTTTGATCAAAAGAGTTATTTATGCTGTATTAGTTTTGTTTATTGTAGCTATAGTTAGATTTGTATTTTCGGCTTTAGCACCAGGTAATACTAATACAACTATTTCAGGATGCATAGATTGTTTTGTTAATGGTAAAAAGAACTGCTAATATAAAAACCAAAATTATTGATTAATTTTGGTTTTTTTGTTATAATTTTTTTAGAATGTGGGGAATAGGATATGGATATAAAAAATACGCTAAAAGAAATGGTAAATGACTATAAAAAACCATTAATAATATGTGGGGGCTTTATTGCTTTATTAATAATCTTTTTTATTGTTGTGGGAATAATTAAGGGACTTAAAAAATCTTATACGGAAATAGAAAATAAAATGAAAAATGCAGCTATTTCTTATTATGAAAAATATGAAGAAAAACTTCCTAAGACAGAGGGAGCAGAGGTTTCAATTAAAGCCCAAACTTTGATAGATAATGAAATGATGAAACCTTTAGAAAAATATGTTAGAAATGATGAAATAACTTGTGATGGTAAAGTAATTGTTACCAAAACATATAAAAATTATTTATATACACCAGTTTTAGATTGTGGAAAAGAATATAAAACAAAAATGTTATCGGAAGAATTGACAAAAAAAATAGTTGATTCAGGAAACGGTTTGTATACAGGCGTTGGTGAATACTATTATCGTGGTGAATATGTTAATAACTATGTTAAAATAGGAGAAAAATTATGGCGTGTTTTAAGTATAAAAGAGGATGGAACAATGATAATTGTTCAAAACAATCCTGATAAAAATAAATATTATGTTTATGATGATAGATATAATAATGAATCTGAAAGTAATGATGGATTTAATAATTATGAAAAAAGTCGCTTGAGAGATTCTATGTTGAAATTGTACAAAGGGGCAAGCATTTTAGATGCTGAACAAAAAAAACTGATTATTTCTGATAATTTGTGTATAGGAACTAGAAGTTTGGAAGAAGCAAATAATGATGGAAGCGTAGAGTGTTCAAATAGAACCGTTAATAAGTATCCTTTTAGATTTATGCAAGTAAATGAGTTTTTAAGAGCCTCATTAGACACTTCTTGCCAAAAGACAGAAGATAAGGCTTGTTCTAACTATAATTATTTAGTCTTTGAGGATTTTGATTATTGGTTAATGACACCTTCTCCAGAAAAAACTTATCGTACATATATTTTATCTAATGTAATAGATGATACTACGACTTCTAATGAAAAAAGAGTAAGAATTGTTGTAAATATTTCTAAAAACACAACATTTAGCTCAGGACATGGAACAGTTAAGAATCCATATATAATTAATTATTAAGGGTGATATCATGAAAAATAAAAAAATAATTACATGTTTATTAATACTAGTTACATTTTGTATAGGAATATCTAATGTAGGTGCAACACCATATAACACTTCAAATAGTAGTGCTAAAACATGTATGAATTATAAAAAGAAAACAAGTTGTAATAATAATGTATCATGTAAATGGGTAGATAGCGTATGCCGTGTTAAAACTTGTACAAATTTAACTGATAGTGATACATGCAGTAAAAATACTGATAAAAATAAAAAACAATGTTACTGGAATGGGATAAAATGTAGTAATCAAAAAAATACAGCCAAAATAGCTGATACTACAAGTAAAAACAGTGGTTCCCTTAAGGGATGTAATGTATTTGGTCCAAAAACGAGTGGATTATTAAAATGGGCTATTCATTTAATACAAATAGCAGCGCCTCTTTTAGTTGTTGCTTTAGGTATTACAGACTTTTTAAAAATCTTGTTATCTGGAGAAGAAAAAGAATATAAAGAATCAGGTAAAAAATTTATTAAAAGACTTTTAGCGTTAGTAGCATTGGAACTTCTTCCGTATGTATTATTTTTCATTATTGACATAAGCGGAGTAGCTAGTCAATATGGAATTGAAAGAGGAGAAATTTATTGCGTTTTAGAATTTTAGAGCATTAGTAGAGAAGGCAATTTAAAAAATTGCTTTCTTTTATTAGTTATAAAATGACAAATAGTGTTTAAAATAAATTACTTTGGTAAAAAAACACTATATCTTGATTTACATCTTTTTGCAATAATGATATAATATTTATGTATTTATACTAGATGGTGTATAGAAAATAGAAAGGAATAAAAATCAGCAAAGATTTTTATTAGCTAGGTGATAAGGTATGTTCATATTAGATGTAGATATAACAATGTTTAGTCAGTTAATTAGAGGCTTTTTTGCAACGATAGACAGTGCTGTTTATGGTTTTATTGCAATAGTCTATAATTTGATAGAAGATTTAGCTAATACAAGTATTTTATCAATGACTGATATGAATGAATTTGCTTCCCGTATATATGCTTTATTGGGTATTTTTATGCTATTTAAAGTTTCCTTTTCTATTATTAGTTATATAGTTTCACCAGATAAAATAAGTGATAATTCAACAGGAATGGGAGGAATAATTAAGAATGTGTTAATAACACTTGTGTTAATTCTAATAGTTCCAACTTGTTTTACACTTTTATATGAAGCACAATCAGCAATTTTATCTGAAAATATTATTCCAAAACTTTTGTTAGGTACAAATAGTGATGCTAATACAATTGATAACGAAATTTATGTTGCACCAGCTTGTCAAGAAATAGAAGGTGATTTTGAGGATAAACAAAAAGATGAAAAATATACTACCTCAGCAAAAGACAATGGCAATTATATTGCATTGATGGTTTTTCGAAATTTTTATCAATTAGGTGATGGAAGTGCAGAACCAGAAGATTCAGACTATTTTAATAATAAATTTTTGCCAGTTTATTGTGGTTTTAATGAACCAAAAATATCGGTTTCATATTTATTACAGTCTCAAATTTATAACGGACCTATTGAAAAGATTGAAGATACTACCCTTGAAAAAATTTTAAGTGGAATTTCGGATATAGTAGATTTTATACAACCGGGTGCGTATATTGGGAAAGCTATTGGAAACTGGATTGTTACAAAACTAGGACTTGGGCCATCATCGTATTATATAGACTATAATTATTTTATATCAACTATAGTTGGAATATTTGTAATATTTATTTTGGTCTCAATGGCTTTTGATGTTGCTATTAGATCAGTAAAACTTACTTTTTTACAATTGATTTCACCAATTCCTATAATTTCATATGTTGATCCAAAATCAGGTAAGGATGGAATGTTTAAACGTTGGTATACTGAGGTATTTAAAACGTGGGCAAGCTTATTTATACGACTATTAGCTTTATTCTTTGGAGTTTACTTAATAAAACAATTAGGTCAATTATATAGAATTGGTAATCATAAATATCTATCTTCAAATTTCTGGATACAATTATTTATGCTTCTAGGTGTATTAATGTTCTGTAAAGAATTACCAAAATTATTGGAACAATTAATTCCAGGAATGAAAGGATCTGGATCATTCAAGTTGAATCCACTTAAAAGAATTAATGAAGATTCAATCGGTGGAAAATTTCTAACAGGTGGAATAATGGGAGCAGGAGCAATGACAGCATCTGCTTTAGGAGGTGCAGGAGCTAATGCTATCCATTCTATAAGACATGGAAAGAATTGGAAAGATTCATTTAAAAGTGCCGGAAGAGGTTTAGGAACAGGAGCTTTCTATGGAGCTAAGAATGGATTTGCAGCAGGAAAAAGTGGAAAGTATAATGTTATGTCGGAAACAGGTAAATCTATTCAACAAAGTAGTAAACATAGAAATTATGAAGATATGTTAGCAGCACAAGGAGAAATAAAAGGACCATTTAAGGCTGTTCGAAATCAAGCATGGGATAAATTTACTGATTTAATCGGTGAACAACAAGCTATGGGTGGAACCGGTGTTATAAAAGGAAGAATAAAAGAATTACAAGAACAATTAGATCAAGAACAAGGTAGAGAAAATCAATATAATACAGCTTTTGGTAACTATACAGCAAAAAATCCTGCAAGAACACCAGGATATGTAGAAGCAGGAAAATATAAGGTAACTAAAGACGAAAACGGTAAATTTGTTGGTAAAATGGAGTATAGCAGTTATCAAGAATATATGGCTAAGATAACAGGCGATGGCCAAAAAATAAAAGACATGGAGAAAGAAATTAGTAAGAATTTACAAGGCGTATTTAGAAATGAAGCAGAAAGAAAATTAGCTGTTGACAAAGAATTAGGAAAAAGATTGGAAAAAGATTATAAGAATACAGACAAATTTATTTCACAAAATGAATTTACTGAGGTTCAAAATTTAAGTTCTGCTATAGCTGAATCTTCTGCTATTCAAAAAGATCTTAAATCGCAAATCGGAAAAATTGAAAACAATCAATTAGGTAATGATTCTTCAAAATAAAAGGGGTGATATGAAATGAATGGTAATTATTTAATACCGGCCAATTCAAAAAAATCATTGAAAATTTTAGGGATTTTTTATCCCTTTGATTTGATTTTATTTATAACTGGAGTTGGTATATCGTTAATACTTATGATGCTTTTGAACATTTCGGATTTTAGAATAGCAATTCTTTCTATTTTACCGGGATGTATAGCTGGATTATTAGTTTTTCCAGTACCATATTATCATAATGTTTTAACAGTAATAAAAGAAGCAATCGAATTTTTAACACAAAGACAAAAATTCGTATGGAAAGGTTGGTGTGTTACAAGTGAAATCGAAAAACAAAAACAGAAGTAAATATACAAATGATAATTTTGTACCAATAAAAAGTATAACAAATGGAATGATCATTTTAGATAATAATGAACGTGTTACAGGAATTAAAATTGTTCCAAGAAACATTTTTATTCTAGACTATGGTACACAAAATGCAATAATTGATAATTTAAAAAATGTTTACAATATGATTGACTATGAATTTTGGATTGTAGCGGCTGATAGACCAGTTGATATAAATGTTTATTTGTCACAACTAGAACTTTTATTTAACTCAACCCATGATCAAGTAAAAAGAAAACTAATTATGGAAGACATTAATAAGGCAAATATGTTCATGAATAATAACGTTGTTGATACAGAATATTTCTTACTATTTAAGGAAAAAAATAATGATATTATAATGAAAAGAATACGACAATTAATAAATTCATTCGCGAATGCAGGACTTAATAGTCATCAAGTAACTAATGATGATTTAAGAATCATTTTGGATAACTTCCTAAATGGTGGACAAACTACAACATTTGGGACGGTGATGGCATAATGGATATTAAAAGTCAAGTAGCTCCAAAGGGGTTAGAATTTAAAGCAAATGAATTTATAATAAGTGATAAATATGCAACAATATTAACCGTTATATCATATCCAAGATATATTAATCCAGGATTTTTATCATCACTTACAAGTATGTCAGGAATAAAAGTTGTTATTAAACATATACCAATGCCATTTAGTGTTATACAAAAAATGTTAAATAAAGAAATAGCTGACTTAAAAACTAGATATCAAGAAGAAAAAGATCATACAATCCAAGAAAGAATTAGACAAGATTATGAATCATTAGAACAATTCATTACAATGCTAGCAGCTAGTCAATCTAAAATATATGATTTTCAAATGCATGTTATGATAACAGCAAATAGTCAAGAAGAATTACTAACTAAAAAATTCCAAGTTAGAAATTATCTAGAAGCAATGGAACTTAGAGCTTTCCCACTTCGATTTGAACAAGAAAAAGTTTTAAAATCAATTTTGCCAATTTTCCCAAGTCAAGATATAGAACAAAGAATAGGAACACCAATGCCATCTCCAACGATTGCAGCAATGTATCCCTTTATCTTTGATAGTATAAAAGATCCAGGATTATCTACATTATTAGGTGTTGATTTCTCAGGTGGTGTTATTTTATTTAATCAATTTTTATATCAAATAAGAAAAGAACATAATAGAAATAATGCCAATATGATTATTTTAGGTACATCTGGTTCAGGTAAATCAACAGCAGCAAAAGTTCTTCTTAGAACCCATATAAGAAATAATTGTCAACTAGTTATAATCGATCCAGAAGGCGAACTAGAAGAAATGACAAGAAGATATAATGGAGATTTTATTGATTTAGGAAAAGGTGGAGAATATGGTATGATAAATCCACTTGAAGTTGTAATTGATGCAGATGAAGAAGAAATGAAAGGTGGACTTGGTTATACTGTATTAACAAGAACCCTTCAAACAGTTAAAGCATTCATGAAATATTATGATCCATCAATTACTGAAGACGTTTTAAATATGTTTAGTGAAGTAATCCAAGAAACATATCGTCGATTTGGAATGGATTTTGATACTGATTTTACTAAATTTAATTCAAATGATTATCCAACCTTTAAAGATGTATATGCAACAATTAAAGGAAGATTAAATTCGATGGTAGAACAAAGTCAAGAAAAAGATGTTTTAGAAAGACTTGAACTTAAAGTTAGACCAATTGTTAAGGAATTGAAATATTATTTTGATGGGCATACAACAATTTCGCCTAAAAGTAGTTTCATTGTTTTCAATATAAGAGAATTGATGAATGCAGACTCAAATATTAGAAATGCATTGTTCTTCAACATATTAAAATATGCTTGGGGATTAACACTAGATAAGAGAGTTAATACCGTATTAACAGTAGATGAAGCCCATGTATTACTTTCTGGAAATAATACATTGGGAGCAGATTTCTTAGCTCAAATTCAAAGACGTGCAAGAAAATATAATACAGGAACAATGATTATTACACAACAACCAAGTGATTTCTGTGATCCTGGAGTAATAACACAAGGAAAAGCAATTTTTGATAATGCTTCCTATTACTTAGTTATGGGATTAAAGAAACAAGCAACAGAAGATTTATCTAAGTTAATAGATTTAAATGATAATGAAAAAGAAAGTATAAAAAGATATGGACAAGGAGAAGCATTATTTGTTTGTGGAAATAAAAGAATGCGTATCAATGTTATTGCCACTGAACAAGAATTAGATTCGTTTGGTAGTGGTGGAGGATTATAATTTAAAATAGTTTGGTGGTGCTATTATGGATGGAAAAAATATAAATAATATTAAAGGTGTAAGTAATAGCACTACTAATAATAAAATACCAAATAATCAAAAAGTAGCCCCATTACCTAATTTAAAAAAATCTTTACCAAATCCACAAAATGCTAATATTTTAAATAAAAGAAACGAAGATATTCAAAGATTAAATCAGGCTTTGAGTAAAAAAAGAGAATTAGAAAATAAACAAGAAAATACACAAGAACAAGAAAAAAAGACTATTGGACAAAAAGTAGATAAAGTTGGGGAAGAAGCAGTTAGAAATTTTGGTGGTAAAGCACTAACAGCTGCTACAGGAGGTGCTGTTTCAGGTCCTGCTGCTGATGCTATTGCTAATGCAGTAGCAAAACCAGTAGGAAAAATGCTCAAATATTCTTTATTTATAACAGTTGCTCCAATTCTTTTTATTCTTCTTATCTGTTTTTCTATCTTTGCTGCGTATTATACTCTTGAAGAAGGTTCTGGCTCAAGTGATAGTGAAATTTCAGAAAATACAAGTGAAGGTGGAGTTTGTAGTTATAACGTAAGTGGCAAAAACGTTAGTAATATTAAAGTTAGATTATTACAATGTCCAGATGGAAAAGAAGGAGAACCAATTGAAGGTGAAGAATTAGTTGATTTTGAAAAATATATTTTAGGTGTTGTTTATGCTGAAGTAGGCGGAGGAGCTGGCGCAGGCGCTAAAGCTCAAGCAATAGCTGCAAGAAGTTATTCGTTAATTAGAACAAATCCGGCTGGTGAAACTGGCCCAAAAAAACAATCAGATGGAACTTGGGTAATATCATTGAGAAACTGTACTAGAACACAAGTTTATTGTGATCCTGATAAAGGATGTACGGTTAAAAATGGAGCAACAAATGCAACGAACAATACAGTTTATTCTGGCAAAATAGCTGGTAAACAACAATATAAGGGACCAATGGCACAAAATGATAAAACAAGAGAAGCAATAGCTTCTACAGCTGGCCGAGTTGCATTAAATGCAAAAGGTGAAGTTTCAGCAACTGATTATACTCAAACACAACAGGATTTGTTTGATAAATATGCAAAAGAAGGAATGGATGAATTTGAAATAATAAAAAAAGTTTATCCACATGTTAATTCTATTCAATCTTCCTGTCAATCAACAACTTCAACAAATGAAATTACAGGTGATTTTACTGGATGGAAACAATGTAATGCACCATGGAGTAATATTGAAATTGGTTCTAGCTCTAAAAATATATGTGATATAGGATGTGCTGCTACATCTGTATCAATTCAAATTGCTAGTTCTAAAACAAATATTAGTATACCAACTTTAAATCCAGGTACGTTTGTTAAAACGTTAAACTCAAATGGAGGATTTACAAGTGGGGGAGCAATATTATGGGAAAAAGCTGCAGTTGTAGCTCCTAAATTTAAGTATTTAGAACGTGAAAATATAAGTGGAAATGTAGAAACTAAGGCAAATAAATTAAAAGAATATCTTAATAATAAAGAATATGTTATAATTGGTGTTCATAAATCAGCAAATGATGATATATCACATTGGGTTGCATTGAATAAAGTGGTTGATAATGATGTATATATGTTTGATCCAGGAAGTAGTGCAACAAAATTATTTGATAAGTACCCATATACTAAAAATCGTGATATTGCTATAAGACGTTATAAATTAAATTAAACAGGTGATAAAATGAAAAAAAAATATATTATAGTATTTATAGGCTTAGTCTTTTATTTAATAATTATGTTTCTAATTTTTGGAGATTCTAAAAACAAAAAGAATGGTAAAGTAAATTATATTTTATTTGCAAATAATCAAATTTGGGAATACACTAATTCTGAAATTTTAAATGTGCCAAATGTTGTTGAAATAATTGGTAAAAATAAATTTAATATTTATGAAAATGGAACATATAAAGGAAATTTTAATTTAGGATTATATGAATCAAAAATGTATTTGTTTGATGATAATAACAACAGTTATAAATATGATGGTGAATTAATGGGATTTACTGATAATAATAAACATAAAGTAGCAAATCTTATTAATCAAACATTAGATGAAAATGATACTACCATTATAAAAAGGGTATTTGACAATAATAATTTAAATTATCAATATATAAATTTAAATAATGTAAAAAAGTATATTTTTGATATTGATAATGATAGTAAAAATGAAATTATATATAATATTAGTAATATGTTTGATGAAGAAAAAGAAGGAAAAGGTTATTCATTGATTTTTGTAAATGATAATGGTAAAATAAATGAATTAATAAAGGACATAAAATCAAATGAGGAATCTCTTTTGAAAGGATATGGCTATTATATAAATAATATAGCTGATATAAATAATGATAAAAAATCAGAATTTATCATAGCTAAATCTAAATATGGTTCATCAAAATTATGTTATATGCTTATTGAATCAGTTAAAAATAAGTACAAAATAACAAAAAAATGTTAGGGAGGTTTTGAGTATGAAATTAAAATTTAGAGCAGAAAAAAAGGATTGGACTATTTTTGGTATATTTTCACTTGTTTTGTTTTATATAGTTTCAATAGGAGTATTAAATGCTATTTCATTTATTGATAGTGGAACATTTTCAGGTCTTAATCCTTTTCCAATCTTTACACATGATTATTTCGCTTTAGCAATGATTATTTATATAGCTTTAATGATAGCTATAATTAGTAGTGTTTCTTCTACCTTTTTTGAAAGAGAAAAAGGAATAGGAATAAAATCATCACCAAAAGATGAAAAGGGATATTCAAGATGGGCAAAAGATAAGGAATTTAAAAGTCAATTAAAAATGTTATATCCAACTGATGAAAAAACTGAATATGGAGGAATACCATTAATAAATACCGGTAAAGAACTATGGGTTGATAACAGTGGATATCATAATATGATTATAGGTTCAACTGGTAGTGGTAAATCACAAGCTTTGTCATTTCCATTTATAAGAGTTATGGCTAAAGCTGGTGAATCAATGATTGTAACCGATCCAAAAGGTGAATTATATGAAGGAACAGCAAAAGAACTTGAAGAACGTGGATATAATATAATTCTTTTAAACTTTCGTGATCCACAAAAAGGTAATTGTTGGAATCCTTTCTATTTACCTTATAAACTTTATAAAGAAGGCGACATAGATAAAGCAACAGAACTTTTGGAAGATTTAGCCAAAAACATTCTTTATGATGAATCATCAAAAGGACAAGATCCCTTTTGGGAAAATACTTCAGCCGATTATTTTACAGGACTTACGTTAGCACTATTTGATGATGCTAAAGAAGAAGAAATTAATATTAATAGTATTAACTTGATGAGTACTGTTGGTGAGGAAAAAATAGGTGCAACAACATATATAAAAGAATATTTTAGTGATAAAGATCAAACTTCTGGAGCATATGTAAATGCCTCAAGTACTTTAATGGCGCCAACTGATACAAAAGGAAGTATTTTATCGGTGTTTAAACAAAAAATAAAATTATTTTCATCAAGAAAAAATTTATCAGAAATGCTATCTTGTAGTGATTTTGATATTGAAGATATTGGTAGAAAAAAAACAGCCGTATTTATAGTTATTCAAGATGAGAAAAAAACATATCATCCATTAGTAACTATTTTTCTAAAGCAATGTTATGAAACATTAGTAAGAGTCGCACAAGAAACAGGCGGAAAATTAAAATATAGAACTAATTTCTTAATGGACGAATTTGCTAACATGCCGCCTCTTAGTGATGTAGATGCAATGGTATCGGCTGCTCGTTCAAGAAATATAAAATTATCATTTATTATTCAAAACTTCTCACAACTTAATGATGTTTATGGAAAAGAAAAAGCTGAAACAATAAGAGGTAACTGTGGTAATACCATATACCTTCTTAGTACAGAACTTGCAGCCCTAGAAGAAATAAGTAAAATGTGTGGGGAAGTTAAATCAAAAAAAGATGATAAAACAGCATCAAGACCACTTGTAACTGTAACAGATTTACAAAATATGAAAGAAGAACAAGCAATAATTCTTCGTTCAAGAATGCGACCATATAAAACACAACTAAAATTTGATTATAAAATCGATTGGGGTAAAAAATATGGTAAAGCAAAATATCCTGAAAGAAAAAGAGAAAAAATTAAAGTTTTTGATTTGAAAAAATTTGTTGAAGAAAAAAGACAAAAAAAGATAAATGAAATGCTTAATGGTTCAAATTTAGATATGGATAATAAGAAAAATCAAAATCCAATGTTTAATCCAACTAATATGTTTGGTGCAATGCCAAGTACACCTAAAAATGATAATAATGGATTTAATGTTGATGATTTAGTAAAAAGAATCGATGCTAAAATAGCTGAACTAGAGGAAGAAGAAAGACTAGAAAAAGAAAAACAACAGAAGAAAGAAGAAGAGAAGAAAAAACAAGAGAAAAAAGAAGAAACCAACAAAGTAGAAATTAAAAAAGATGAACAATCAAAAAATAAAATAACAGATGATCAGTTCTTTGACGATTTTTTCTATGATGGTGAGTAATTTTATGAAAAAAATATGTTTTTTAATTATAATATTAGTTAGTTATATTGTCCCAGTAAAGGCAAAATATGTAAATTTAACACCCGTTTCTTCAGATGATTCATTAAAATATGTGAATGTTGTAACAGATAAATTATTAGTAGCTGCAACATATGAAAACTTCTATGATGCAGATACAAAATATTATAAATGTGGAAAATTAGAAAGAATACCAAAAGGGTTACCTAAATTTACAAATGTAATATATAAACTAGTAAAAGTAATTGTGCCAATAATATTGGTAGTAATGGGAATGGTAGACTTTTTAAAAGCTGTAGTAGCTAGCGATGAAAAACAAATGGATACAAATCCTAAAAACTTTATGAGACGAATAGGTGTCGCAGTATTAATATATTTTGTTATGACATCAGTTCAATTATTAGTTAAAGTTGTAGGAGGAAATAATCAAAAAAGTATATCATCATGTTTTAATTGCTTTATAAATAATGAAAACAAATGTCAAACATATGATTATGAATTTGAAAAAATAAAAGACAATGGAGTCTCAGGTGGAGGCTCTGGCGCTGGAGGTGGAGGCTCATGGTAATCTATCCCACAAATAATAAATAAAAGTAATCTTGTTATTTTATAAGATTGCTTTTTTCTTGCATTTAATATATAATTTTATTAGGGTAAGTAAAGAGGATGATATATGATGAAAAATAAAAAAATAATCACGAGTTTAGTAATTACTTTTATGCTTTTTTGTGGAATAAACAACGTAAAGGCAGGCGATATAGCAAATTGTTATTATAAAATTTATAGTAAATATTTAACGGTTTCTTTTGATCAGAGTACAGGTGAATTAAAATATGGAAGCCCTTATTTGTCAGACACTATAAGTGACGCTAAATCAGGAGATGAATCAACTTGGAATCTAACACATAGTGATGAATTAAAAAAGCAATTCAAAACATTATTTAAAGGTTCAAACGGTAACTATATATGTTCACAATCTAATGAATTAAAAGCTAGTGTTGATAGCTCTAATCAAACAATTAATTTAATGCAAGGAAAAGAACAATTAAAATTAGATCAAAAAAATTCGACTTATAAAAAATCTAGTGCAGATACTACAAAAAAATGTAAGTGTATTTTGACTAATCAAAAAAAAGAAATAACTTTTAATTTTAACGAATCATTTTCTACTTTTTCGGCTTCTTTACCACAAGGTAATACAGGTACATTAGAAGTTATGCCAGATGAAAATACCTTTAAAAATAATTTCAAAACGGCATATAATGATGTTTCAAAAAATTGTGAATCATTATGTAAGAAAGTCTATGGAACATATTTTCATGATGAAAATAGGTACAAAATTTCTTTTAATAAAAGTGATGTTGAAAGTGATCAACAATATAATAAAGTAACAACTGGAAAAGTAAAATCAACAACAGATACAAAATATAAAAACTTCTATGATGTAAGCACAAAATATTATAAATGCGGAAATTTAGAAAAAATACCAAAAGGGTTACCAAAATTTACAAACGTAATATATAAGCTAGTAAAAGTAATTGTACCAATAATATTAATAGTAATGGGAATGATAGACTTCTTAAAAGCTGTATTAGCTAGCGATGAAAAACAAATGGATACAAATCCTAAAAACTTTATGAGACGAATAGGTGTCGCAGTATTAATATATTTTGTTATGACATCAGTTCAATTATTAGTTAAAGTTGTAGGAGGAAATAATCAAAAAAGTATATCATCATGTTTTAATTGCTTTATAAATAGTGAGAAAAAGTGTAAAACATATGATTATAAATTTTAAATTATATAAATAGAGACTTATGCCTCTATTTATTTTTTTTTAACTGCATATAATGTACTAGGGTGGTTAAAATGATATCAAGTATTTCTGTTAAAGAAATGTTAAAAATAAATCCTAGTAATATCATAGATATTAGAAATATTCAAAACTATAATAATAACCATATTCCAAATGCAATTAACGTTCCATTCGAAAAACTAATAACATATCCTAGTAAATATTTAAACCCCAATGTAAAATACTTTATTTATTGTCAAAAAGGATTAACAAGTAAAAAAGCTTGTCAAATATTAAGTAATTATGGATATAAAGTAGTTGATATAATTGGTGGATATGAAGAATGGATAATGCAAAAAGACTAATTTAAAAGAAAGTTAATAACTTTCTTTTATTTTGAAATTAAATGTATTATAATAGTATAAGAATGGAGATAATATGATAGCAAATTTTATAGAGACAAATATAGATGTACTTAAAGATTTTGTTCAAAACAGTAATATATTTATAGCTTTAATAATAGGAATGTCATTGATTATTCTAGAATCAATTATTCCAATGCTACCTTTAGCTGTATTTATAGCCATAAATATGCTTGTTTTTGGAAACATTATTGGATTTATACTTTCTTGGATATCTACAATTATAGGATGTACACTTAGTTTTTATATTTTTAGAACATTAAAAAATAAAGCATGGAAATATATAAGTAAAAAAGAAAAACTAGTTGATTTAATGAAAAAAATAGATAAAATTTCCTTCAGTAGTTTAGTAATCATACTAGCATTTCCTTTCACACCAGCTTTTTCTATTAATATTGGAGCAGGACTTTCAAATATTTCCTATAAAAAATATTTGCTTGCACTTTTAATATCAAAAATATCAATTGTATATTTTTGGGGATTTATAGGAACAACTTTAGTAGAAAGTATTACCGATATAGGCGTTTTACTTAAAATAGCAGTAATAATTTTAATAGCCTTTATATTATCTAAGATAGTTACAAAAAAATTCAATATTAACTAGGAGGTATTATTTATGGAGTATGTAATTTTAACCATATTGGTAGTAATCTTAATATGCGTTGTAATTTTAATTATTAGAAAAAATAATAATAATGATATATATGATAAAATGTCAAAACTAGAACTTTCAGTAGTTAAAGAACTTGGAACATTTAAAGCAGATTTAGCTAAAGAATTCAATAACGATTTTCTTAATTTAGATGAAAAAATAGAAAATAGACTTCGTATGATAAATGATCATGTTAATGAAAGACTAGATCAAAACTTTGAAAAAACCAATAAAACCTTTACATCAGTTTTAGAAAGACTATCTAAAATAGATGAAGCTCAAAAAAAGATAGATACATTATCTAACGATATCGTTTCATTACAAGGAATTTTAACCGATAAAAAAACAAGAGGGATCTTTGGTGAAGTTAACTTGCAAAATATTATGGCTAGTGTTTTTGGAGAAAACAACAAAAAAATATATCAAATGCAATATAGTTTAGAAAATGGAACAATAGTTGATTGTGCCTTATTCGCACCAGAACCACTTGGATTAATAGGAATTGACTCAAAATTTCCTTTAGAAAACTATCGTAATATGGTGGATAAAAATAATTCAAAGGAATTAAGAGAAAAATATGAAAAACAATTTAAAATAGATATGAAAAAACATATAGATGCTATAGCAACTAAATACATCATTCCAGATGTAACAACAGATCAAGCAATTCTATTTTTACCTGCAGAAGCAATATTTGCTTATATTAATGCATATCATAGTGATATAATTGAGTATGCTTATAAAAAACGTGTATGGATAACAAGCCCTACAACTCTTATTAGTACATTAACAACAATTCAAGTGATAATAAAAAACATGGAAAGAGATAAATATACTTCAGTTATTCATAGAGAATTAAACCTTCTTTCAGAAGAATTTAAACGATATAAAGATCGTTGGGATAAATTGTCTCGAAGTATAGAAACAGTAGGACGAGATGTAAAAGAAATCCATACAACAACTGAGAAAATAACTAAAAGATTTACTTCTATAAATCAGGTAGAAATGGAGCAAATAGGATATGAAGAAAATTAATATCTTTAAAAACATCATTATTTTTGTTGTTATCTTTTGTAGCTTGTGCTATACAGTAGATGCAATATTAGATCAAAATTTATACCGTATTCTTATTAGATTATCCGTTATACCAGTTATCTTTTTACCAAAAATAATTAATGTAACCTTTAAAACTAAAATAAGTGATGCAAGTGAAATAATATATATTATATTTGTTTTTATAGCTCATTTTTTAGGATCAGTTATTAATCTTTATGGAAAAATATATTGGTATGATAATTTCACACATTATCTATCAGGAATTGTAGTAGCCTTTTTTGCTTTAGAACTACTTTATAAACTAGATAGATATGATTCTAAAAAAATATTTTTTACTTGTTTATTTATTATAGCTTTTAATACAATGTGTGCAAGCTTTTGGGAATTTTTTGAATTCATTAGTGATAATATATTTGGAAAAGATGCTCAAAATGTTTTAACGACAGGCGTAAATGATACAATGATGGATATGATACTTGCTTCACTTGGAAGTTTAACATTTGTAATAACTTATATTTTTGAAGAATTCAATAATAAGAAATTAATAGTAAAAAATTTTATTGAGCAGTTATAAAGAAGGATTTTCAGCACCAGCAATAACGCTATACTCACCACTAGTTAAAACAGTATATAAAACAATAATAGCAGCAACAGTTGATAATTCAGAAGCTGTAATTTGTAATTTAAAAGGAGTTAAATCCTTTTTATTTTTAATTTTAGCAATCTCAATGTTTTTATAATTTATATATAAAAAAGTAAGCGTTAAAACAACAACGACAACACGATTAAAAACAGAAATGTTTTGAGACATTTTTTTATCTAAAAAAGGTTTATTATTTAAAATTTCATATTTGTCATTATAAGTTATAATGTAGGATATAAATAAACTTAAAATATATATTACAGTAGCAATAATTTGAATATCTAATAATTTGATTTCATCTTCTTTAGTACTATTATTATTCATGTTAAAATATATGATTTAATATTATTAAATATTGCATAAATGAACTTAATATGTTACAATAAACTAGGTTTTCTAAAAAAGGAAAGAGGTAGTATTAATGAAAAAAACAAAGATAATTTGTAGTATTGGACCATCAACGCAAAATTGGGAAAGCTTTAAAGGAATTGTTGATGCTGGTATGAATGTAGCACGTATTAATTTCTCACATGCTACACTTGAAGAAAGAAAAATTGATGAAGATCTAGTTGCAAGAGCAAATAAAGAACTTGGAACAAACATTGCGGTTTTATATGATACAAAAGGACCAGATCTTAGAACTTGTACTTTTGAAAACGATTATATTGAATTAGTAGCAGGAAATACAATTCGTATTGTTGAAGAAGATATTCTTGGTACTAAAGAAGCTATATCTTTTAATTACAAAGGAATTTTAAAAGATATAAAAGAAGGAATGTCTATTTTACTTGATGACGGTTTTTATAAATTAACTGTTATCAGTGTAGAAGAAGATGGAATCACTTGTCGTATTGAAAATAGTGGTTCAATTAAAAGTAGACGTGGAGTATGTATTCCAGGTGTTAAATTAAATGTTCCATATGTTAGTGAACAAGATAAAGAAGATATTAAATATGCTTGTGATCATGATGGTGATTATTTAGCTATATCTTTTGTTAATACAGCAGATAATATTAGAGAAGTTAGAAATTTATGTGCTGAATTTGGTAAACCTAATATGCCAATTATTTCAAAAATCGAAACACAATATGCAATGGATAATTTAGATGAAATTATCGATGAAACAGATATTGTTATGATTGCACGTGGAGATTTAGGAATTGAAACAGGTGTTGAAAATCTACCTTTATATCAACAAATGATGATAGATAAATGTCGTGCTAAAGGTAAAAGAGTTATTATGGCAACTCAAATGATGTCAAGTATGAAAAATAATATCAGACCTACAAATGCAGAAGTTACAGATGTTGCAAATGCTGTTTTAGCAGGATGCGATGCTGTTATGACTAGTGATGAAACAACTATGGGTAAATATCCAGTTGAAACAATCCAAAATATGGCTGAAATTTGTAAAAAAGTAGAAAGCTATTATAAATATGATAATAAATACGGATATGAAGCTAAAGATGTAAATTCTATTATTGCACAAAGTGTTGTTACAGCAAGTAATAAATTAGATTCAAAAGTAATCGTAGCCGCAACTATGTCAGGACATACAGCTGCTTCAATTAGTAACTTAAGACCAAATGCAATGATTTTAGCTACTGTTCCAAATGAAAAAGTAGCTAAGGCATTAGCACTTAACTATGGAGTTTATTCAACAGTTGTTGGAGAATATGATTCAACTGATGAATTAGTATCAGATGGAAAAGCACAAGCTCAAAAATTTATGGATTTAGAAACTGGTGATAAAATTGTTATTACTGGTGGATTCCCTAATACTGGTGTTAAAGTAACAAACTTTATGAAAATTGAAAAAATGTAATAATAAAACTATCCAATCATAATTGGATAGTTTTTATATTCACTTTCAATTAATTTTATTTTTTCTTCTTCATCTAAAATACTGGCATAGACGCAAGTACTTCTAAATTCAATTTCAAGAATTTTACTATTAATTTTAGAATAGTTAGTAATAACTGGTATTTCAGTATTGTCCTTTGCTTCTTTTAAATAGAGTCTTCCTTGTGAGGAAAAACCAAGAACTCTTATATATTCAATATCACTAAATTCTTCGGCTTCTTCTTTTGTGAAATTGCATAAAATATGTGTAAACATTCTATGTAATTTATTATAAGTATATCTTTTAGTTTTAATTTTTAAGATAAGTTCATCTAGATTTCTACATTTGATAATGTATTTATTGATTCTGTTCTCAATACCTTCATCAACCGTTTTATAGTGATTTATAAAATCTTTTTCGGTTAAAATTTTGTATTTCAAAATACTATAGTAGTCATCAATAAAGTGATTATTTTTTTCTAAATAAGGTCTGACAAACTCAGGGACATATTTATCAACATTTGATTTGTTTTTTAAAGCATATCTAATACTTGTCGCACTACTAATATTGTCTTCTAAATCAAAACCGTTGTAATCATTGTTACGTTTAATAGTGATAGGGATAATATTTGCCTTTTGTTTTTTAATTTCTCGAATATATGTAATTCCTAAAATATCATTAGGTTTATTCATTTTTAAACCAGTAATTTCATATAAAGATTTAGATAGTGCGGTTGGATAATTAAGCCCTTGGTCAAGATATTCTTTGACTAACTTATTATATTTTTTATTATTTAATTGAACTTCAGCTAGTTCTTCTAATTTATCAACCTTATTTGTTTCACTTCCAAAAACAAGATAATTAACTTTCATTTCTTTTAAGATTTGAATACTAGCTTTCGCAAAAGTATCCGCACTTTGGGTTGCAAAGACGAATGGTAATTCGATTACAAGGTCAACTCCCATCTTAAGAGCAATTTCAGTTTTATCCCATTTATTAATGATACTAGTATCACCACGTTCAGTAAAATTCCCACTCATAACTAAAACAATAGTTGCTTTAGGAAACATTTTTTTTATTTCATTTAAATGGTGTAAATGCCCATTATGGAAGGGATTATATTCGCAAATTATACCAACACTATTCATACTATCACCTAACTATATAATAACATATTTTATTTGAAAAATATATACGTTTATGATATACTTATACAGGTGATTATATGAATATAGATATTACTAGATTAAAAAGTGGAATTGATAGTCAAGTAGAAATTGACATGTTGTATTCTTTTGATAAAGAGATGCTAAAAAAGACAGACATTATATCTTTAGATAATATTAGTGTTAAAGGATATATTACTAGTAATAGTATTGATGATTATGATCTTGATGTAAATGTTGATGGTATAATGGTTTTACCTTCTAGTTTAACACTAGAACCTACTGATTATAAATTTTCAATAAAAATAGAAGGAAATATTGATGAATTATTAAAAGAAATTAACGAAACTTTGAAAAAAAATCAAAATACTATTGATATTTTACCAATAATATGGGAAAATATATTAATGGAAATTCCTATTCGTGTTGTAGGCGATAAAAACCAAAATCTTCAAATGGAAGGTGATGGTTGGAAACTTATAACAGAAGAGGAGAAGAAATTAAATCCAGAACTTCAAAAATTGAAAGATTTGTTAAAATGAAAAGTGAGGTGTTATCATGATGAAATTAAATATTCAAATTTTCGCAGTACCTTTTAGAAAAGTTAGTAAAACAAGAGGAAGAAAAAGACGTACTCATTACAAAATTAGCGAAAATAGTACAATCAAATGTCCGAAATGTGGAGCTAGTATAAGACCACATAGAGTATGTTCAGAATGTGGAACATATAAAGGAAAAGAAGTTATAACAAAAGAAGAAACAACTAATTAGTTGCTTTTTTTTTTATTAAAAGTTATAATTATAAAAGAGGATAGGTGTTAAAATGAAAAAAGGATTTACTTTATTGGAGATGTTAGCTGTTATTGTTGTTATTTCTATTTTATCTTTGATAATTTTGCCAAATATTACGGGACAATTAGCTGATAAAAAGGAAGAAATTAGTAAAGTCAGTCAGAAGATAATTTTAAGTGCAGCAGAGCTTTATGCAAATGAAACCGGTAATACTTATCAAACAATTACTATAAATGATTTAGTTGAAGCAGGAAAATTGGAACAACCAATAATAGATCAAAAAACTGGAAAAGAAATATCTTTAACTAAAGAAATTAGTATAGATGCATCGGGGAATGCCTGTATAGTTGGAATTGATGGTTGTGATAGAATAACATATAAACAATACAAGAATGGGGAAATTGTATATTTTAATCCAGAAACAGGAAAAAAATGTGCGTCAAGTGAAGCGGTAAATACAACCAGAACAAAGATTGGATGTATGAAATGGTATGCATTTAATGATGAGTCAGAAAGTGCAACTGTAAATGTCATCTTAGATCATAATACAACAGCAAATGTAGCTTGGAATTCAACTGGAAATAATAGTGAAATGAAAGAAGCAAAAGAAGCCTTAAAAACTGATACAAGTACATGGGAGAATACAGCAAGATTAATAACAGCAAATGAAATAGCTAAAATAACAGGACATCCAACATTTGATGCAAGTAATACAGGACAATCTTGGTTTTGTTTAGATACAAATAAACCTGATACTACAAATTGGTGTTCCAAAGCTCAAGGAACAAGTGAATATGCATGGTTATTTGATTATACAGATGGATGCACAA